>OFGX01000178.1_pt1 | contig 55028 bp, 45 predicted proteins | sample 1521831 | NCBI WGS metagenome assembly OFGX01 (sample SAMEA3504080, study PRJEB24116) | mouse gut metagenome | biome: mouse gut; feature: mouse-associated habitat; material: faeces | place: Denmark | collected 2011 | reverse complement strand
TTCGAAAGGGCACTCATAAAAGTTCCTCTCGTGCGCCTTTGCGACTTTACCGGCCGGCAAAAAGTTCTTAGCCGGACTATTAAAAATCTTGTAACTATTAGACGGGTGTGTCTTCCAAAAGGTTTTAATTACCCTAAATTTTTTTTATTTTTCCCAACAAACAAAAAAGCCGCCGCAAAACCGACTGCCGCGATCATTTCAACCGGCCAGTCTGCTTTACGGCAGCCCTGAAGCGTTCCATATTTACTTCTTCTACAGCTTCGCTTCCTCCGCCCTGATATGATGCTTCTCCACATACCCGGTAAGCATCAGGGTCAGCGCGCCGTCGCCCGTTACATTGCAAGCCGTTCCGAAGCTGTCCTGAAGGGCAAAGATCGTAAGCATCAGCGCCGTTCCCGTCCCGTCAAAAAGCAGGATTCCTGTAATCAGGCCCAGGGAAGCCATCACGGTTCCTCCCGGCACGCCCGGCGCTCCGATGGCAAATATACCAAGGAGCAGGCAGAACAATACCATAGTTCCAAGTGAGGGCAGCTTTCCATAAAGAATCTGAGAAACCGTCATCACGAAAAATACTTCCGTAAGTACCGATCCGCAGAGATGGATATTGGCAAAAAGCGGTATCCCAAAGTCCACCATATCCTGGCGCAGGACGGAAGACTTCTTGGCACAGCGCAGGGCAACTGCCAGGGTTGCGGCGGAGGACATGGTGCCGACTGCCGTAATGTACGCCGGACCGTAATGCTTTACCACTTCCACCGGATTCTTACCGGCATAAGCTCCTGCCAGTGCATAGAGCAGCAGCATCCACAGATAATGTCCTGCCATAACAATCACGATAACCTTCAGGAATACCGGGAACTGCTTGGTAATACTTCCTTCATAGGCCAGACCGCAGAAGGTGGAAGCAATGAAGAAGGGCAGTATGGGAATGACTACCTTGGTCACGATAGACAGAACCACCGACTGAAATTCATTTAAAATCGTCTCCAGCTGGCGGGATTTTGTCCAGGTAACGCCAAGCCCTACCAGAAGGGAAAAGGCCAAAGCGCTCATTACGGACATAACCGGCGGAATCTCCAGTTCAAATAAAACGGCCGGCAGTTCCTTTAACCCTTCTACATCCGTTACAATGGAAAGATGCGGAATCAGGCCAAAGCCCACAGCCATAGATGCCAGTGCCGCTCCGACGGAGGACACATAGGCCAGCACCAGGGCTACTCCTAGCATACGGGACGCATTGTTGCCCAGCTTGGTTATGGACGGCGCGATAAAACCGATGACAATCAGCGGCACGCAGAAGGTAATAAGCTGTCCGAGAACCTGCTTAATCGTTACCACCACGTTCATAACTGTTTCATTTGCCACCAGACCGATGACAATACCTGCAATTACACCCACCAGTAATTTGAATGGAAGGCTTTTGAAGAATTTCTGCATAACTTTCCCCCTCTGTTCTTTGAAGTATACTGTTACCGCCCGTTTCAGGATATGTAACAGAAATGTCTCTCTATTATCTTATGCATCAACAGATTTTGTGTAAACGCCTATCCCCGCTCTGATGCACAGGGATAGGCAGTTCTTACACTTTTTTCATTATAAAGGAAAATGGTGTTTATCACAAGTAAAAATAATTTGGAATCCTTTATCGGGCATTTTCTACCGCTTTGGTAATCGCTGCCTGGAAGTCGCTGATAGAAATGGTTACGGAGCTTGTCAAATCATTTTCCTCGGCATAGCCCTGGTTATCGGTTTTGATGCCATTTACCTCCTCAACGGTTTTTCCGATGACGTATTGCTCAAAGGATGCTATCTGCTCGTTCCATTCCTTTCCAATGGGAGAGGCTTCCTTCATGCCATAGCTGTCCCCCAGCTCCTTTGTGGTGGAATATTCCGTGTTGGCCGGCGAGCCGATGGCGCCTGTGTTGGAAATAGGAAGCTTATTTTCCACCTTATCGATGATGCAGTTGGCGATGTGGCCCTCTCCGTCTACGGTGACTGCGGCCACTACGGTATTGATCTCGGCAGAACCATCCGTGTCTCCCGCATTCTGGGCGCGTTTCAGACGGGATACAATGCCTACGCCCATTTTGTAATCTCCGCCTTCCGCCTCGTTTTGATTTGTGTCGGTGGTTGTGTTTTGATTGTTGTTACCCGTGTTTTGCTGGGTATTTCCGTGATTGGGCACAACATTTTCCACAACGGTTCCGGAGGAGCCGTTCTGAGTATCGTTCCCCGTGTTATCTGTCGTACTGCAGCCGGCAAGCACTGCCGCCGTCAGCGCCGCCGTCAAAAACAAGACTTGTTTTTTCATAACAAAATTCCTCCATGTTTTGTGCATTGTCCTTACGGTAACTTACCTCTTGAAAATCCGGCTGATGATGCGAATATTTTTTCAAATGGTCAGACAGCACACAGTATTGCAGTTTTCGAGTAACAATAGATAGTATATCCTGTCACACATGTGCAATACTACATGGAGGAATTTCTTTCGTTTGGCAAATCTTTGATTTTTCTTTTATTATTTGTTTTTCTTTATCTGACTTGATAACAGTTTATCCAAATAAACGGACTTAAACTGCTTACTTGCCAGCGCCTGTTTTAAAGGCGGAAGCTTCAGAATAGCCGCAAACACCGCCGCCATAGCTCTGTGATTGGCAAATGCCTGGTTATCAAAAATCAGATTCTGCAATGTGCCTTTTTCAATGGCCTGCAAAACAAAACGGTGCGTGCTGTTCACCGGTGTAATCACCTGTACCGGACGCCGCTTCATCTCAATGGCCTTCGTGGAACAATTCCCTGCGCAGACGCCGCAGCCCAGACAGATTTCTTCATTAATCGCCGCCTTCTTTTTCCCGTTTTCCCCTTCCTCCATTGAAATAGCTAAAATCGGACAGGCGCCGGCGCATTTTCCGCAGCCTATGCAGGTTTCTTTGTCTACTTTGGGAATGTAATTGGTTGTTGCCACCGGCTGCATGGGCGCAAACTTCCGGGCCGCCTGCAGCGCCTCGCAGCAGCAGCCGCAGCAGTTGCAGATAAATGCCGGATCTTCCCGCACATTTTCGCCGATCTGCACCAGGTTATGGGCGTAGGACCGCTCCAGAACTTCCATAGCCTCTTCCTTGTCAATGAGCCGGGCATAGCCGCCGTGCTCCGCCAGGGAACGGGCCACATTTCCGAAGGTGAGGCATACGTCCAGGGGCGCGTCTATCTCGCAGGGATGGCCTGCATGGAGCATTTTGTGACGGCAGTAGCAGGTGCCCAGACCTATATATTCAGCTTCCTCCACGATGTGGCTGGCCCGTTCGTGATCCAGGATATGCAGGGTGTTTGCGTTGGTCAGCACCGGTTCCTGGACGAACACGCGGCCCAGACGTGTTTCCGTGACAAAGAACAGATCCTTTACAAAGTCCTCTTCCACATTCATATATTGGTAATACAGTTCGCTTAAATACTTCTGATCAATGTCCCCTCTGGTACGCATCAGGGCAAATTCGATAAAGCCGGCCATTGGGGGCGGCATCACGAATTTCCGCACGCCGTTGTGGTAAGAATCTACCAACAGGGCTTTTTCACACAGATGGGTGAGAAACTTTTCCGCCTTTGCCTCACTGGTGTTCCAGATATGTGCGGCCTTTTTTGCCGTAAAGGGGCGCACCGGTAAGAGTGCTACCCATTTTGCTTCTTTTTCCGTGTAGAGCACCTGGAGAATCTTATACAGGCTGTCCGATACCGGTGCGCCCTGGGTGAACCAGTTGATGCGGTCCTCCAGATTCTTATAGGCGTCTCTGCTTGCTAGGTGTCCCATGATTTTCCTCCTATTGAAAGTCGCTGCGCGACGGCACTAAAGGGTAAAGTCGCTTCGGCGCACCTGTAATGAGAGAAACTTTTATTCGAAAGGGCGCTCATAAATGTTTCTCTCGTGCGCCTTTGCGACTTTACCGGTCGGTCAAAAGCATTTCTTATAAACACTTGACTTTTCTGCTTATCGCGTAAAATACATTTTATGTCCGGTTTTATTATACTCCTTTTTTCATTTAATTCCAGAGGTATCTGAAAATCAAAAAACAAAATTCAGACGAACTTCATGGGCAATGAAATTTTTGGTTTGCAGCCGCATATAATTCTATCAATCTCCCAAAAAGGACCCGCCCATGAACACACTCTCCGTATTTATCGAAACCGTCAATGAATACCTCTGGGGCATACCCATGATTGTCCTGCTTTTCGGCACCCATCTGTTTATGACCTGGAAAACGGGCTTTATTCAGCGCAAAACACCGCTTGCTATCCGGCTTTCCCTCACCAAAGACCCGGATTCCGACGGTGATATTAGTCCCTTTGCGGCCCTCTCCACCTCTCTTGCCTCCACCCTTGGAACCGGCAATATCATCGGTGTGGGAACGGCCATTGCCCTGGGCGGTCCGGGAGCCGTATTCTGGTGCTGGCTCACCGGGGTCTTCGGCATGGCTACCACCTACGCAGAATCCCTTATCGCTGTAAAATACCGGGTGCGCACCAGGGACGGCACCATGCTCGGAGGCGCCATGTACGCCCTGGAACGGGGTCTGGGGATGCGCGTCCCCGCCATTCTCTTTGCCTGCTTCGGCGTTCTTACTTCCTTTGGCATCGGCTGCGGGGTTCAGGTAAACGCCATTGCCATAATCATAGATTCCTCGGTACGCTCCGCTGTAGAAGAAAGCTCTTCGTTTTTGGCCCGGCTTCTGACAGTCCGGCCCGACGCGGTCTGTCTTACCGTGGGGCTTGTGACCGGACTTATTACCTGCCTGGTTATTCTGGGCGGCGTCCGTTCGATTGCCCGGGTCTGTGAACGGCTTGTCCCATTTATGGCCTTCTCCTATCTGGCCGGATGCCTTGTGATTCTGGTATTGAACCGCAGTCTGCTCGGAGAGAGCATTTCCCTGATTCTGTCTTCTGCCTTTGGAAGCACGAAGGCCGTGGGGGGAGGAATGGCCGGATCCGGTATCATGCTTGCGGCCCGCTACGGCATTGCGCGGGGGCTGTTTACCAATGAAGCCGGTATGGGCTCGGCTCCGATTATCGCTGCAGCCGCCCGTACACGCAATCCTGTTCGCCAAGCTCTTATTGCTTCCACCGCCACCTTCTGGGATACGGTTGTGGTCTGCCTTATCACCGGACTGGTTCTGGTAAGCAGCATTCTGCGCGGAGGGAATGTTGCCTGGGAGACGCTTTCCGGGGGCGAGCTGACTACCGCTGCTTTTTCACAGATTCCCTATATCGGAAGACCCATTTTGATTTTCGGCATTATTACCTTTGCTTATGCTACCATACTGGGGTGGTCCTACTACGGGGAACGCTGCCTGGAATATCTGTTTGGAAAAATATCGCTGTTTCCTTACCGTTTTCTATGGATTCTTGTTCTTGTCTTTGCCCCGGTTGTGCGGTTGGAACTAGTGTGGAGTATCGCGGACACCCTCAATGCGCTGATGGCAGTTCCGAATCTTCTGGCGGTTCTGCTGCTGTCCGATATCATTGCCAGGGATACGCGGTATTACCTGAAGCATCCGGATGAGAAGGATATTACTCCTGTACCATTGCGGCGGAAGTAGTTATAGTTGCTCATTCTGCAAACAGCAGCAGCCGTTTTTGGCATTGCCCGCCGTATCAGCAAATGCTATAATTTTAATAGTTATTTGCAGCTTTGCTAATATAGCAGTCGCAAGACTCTCTTATATTATGGCAGTATTTGATAAAGCGGGGAAGATTCGAATCATTCATTTCAACCACACAAAGGAGATAACCCATATGTACGACATTACCATCATCGGCGCCGCCGTTCTGGATGTTCTGGCCCGGCCCGTTTCCAAAAAGGATCTGGCCGGCCGCTCCTGTCCGGCGGACCGTGTCACTCTCGCTCCGGGCGGTGATGCCTGTAATGAAGCCACCACCCTTGCCCGGCTTGGAAAACGGGTAAACCTTATCACTAAGATTGGCAATGACTTAAGCGGACAGGTTCTTCTGAATTATTTCCGGGAAAATGGTGTTTCTACGGAGGATACGGTGATCGAATCGGATCTGGACACCGGGATCAATGTTGTTTTGGTGGATCAGGAGGCCGAACGTTCCTTTATCACCAACCGGAACGGGTCCCTGCGTAAACTGGCGCTTTCGGATGTTAATACGGATGCTTTGAAAAAAGCTCCCCTTCTGTGCTTTGCCAGTATCTTCGTCTCACCCTGTTTTGACATTCCGGCTATGGCTTCTCTGTTCCGGTCCGCTAAGGAGCAGGGCCTTATTCTCTGCGCCGATATGACGCGCTGTAAAAATGGAGAACGGCTTGCGGATATTCGGGACGCCATTCAATATCTGGATTATTTATTTCCCAACTATGAAGAGGCGAAGGCCGTATCGGGCCTTTCCAAGCCCGATGAGATTGCCGATGCCTTTTTGGACTGCGGCGTGTCCTGTATGGTGATTAAGATGGGGAAAGACGGATGTTTTATTAAGACAAAAGAGCAGAGGCTTGTGATTCCCGCTTATCCCCATACGAGGTGCATTGATACCACGGGAGCCGGCGATAATTTTGCCGCCGGATTTCTCTATGCGCTCTCGGAGCATATGGATCTGGCGGACTGCGGCCGCTTTGCCAATATGACCGCATCTCTGGCCGTGGAATCCCTGGGAGCCTGTACGGGTGTGCGTTCTCTTTCTCAGGTTATGGAGCGTTTCCGGAAAGCGGCTGATGCTTTTGAAACTTGAAATAAGGTAAGAATATGTCTGTCAATCGGATACGCCCGTATATGTTCTGCATTGGCAGAGACCATGTTTTTGGAAACACATTTATACCGTTTTTATTTTGGAAAAAACAGAGTTATGATCAGCTTTTCTTCCTGATAGTCGGCCCGGATGCTGCCGCCCATGCGCTTGCATAGCTGTTTTGCGATTGCCAGGCCAAGACCCGTGGACTGACTGCCGGTTTCCACCGTGTAGAAGCGGTCAAAGAGTCTGCCTGCCAGAACCGGAGTGAGGCTCGCTGCTTTATTTGCAAAAACAATGGTCCCGTCAGGCTTCATCACTACGGACAGATCTCCGTCACTGTATTTCAGCGCATTGCTGATGATATTTCCAAAGATGCGCATAAGGGCAGAGCGATCGAGAAATCGCTCTGCCTTTTCCCCCGGAATGGAGATCTCGGGTGTTATCTTATGCTGCACAAAGGCCCCGTAGTAAAAGGCCAGGCTTTCCTCCAATACACGATTCAGTGACAGGTACTCCCCCGCATTCTCCTCCTGGGAGGTTATGACGGAATAAGTGAACAGCTCCTCCGTCAAGTCACCAAGGGCATTGGTCCGGTTGCGGATCATTTCCAGATACCGCCTTGCCGTCGGGGTGTGCTCCTCCTGATCCAGCAGATCAAGATACCCGGATATGGCCGTCAGAGGTGTCCGCAGATCATGGGAAATGTTGGTGATCGCTTCCTTAAGCTCCCGATCTCCCTGCCAAAACCGATGGCGTTCCCGGTTCAGAAGCTTAAGCTGACGGTTTATTCCCTCTGCTAACTGACGCATACATAAGTCCCGGGTGGAAATCACAATGGGCGTATTGGTATCCTCCGAAAACTTCTGTTCAAATTCTCTGCGTATTTCTTTTGCCCCTTTACGCAAAAGGTGTATTTTCCATAAAAGCAGCAGGCAGACCGCCAACAGCACCAGACACAATATTTCCATACAAATCATTTTTTCCATCCATGTCCTTTTAAACTACCGAATATCTTTTTTCCCAAACAAATACATCCCAATCCCCGTAGTCACAGCCGTAATCCCCACATTGCACAACGCCATCCGCTGCCACCATATGAATACCTGGCTGCACATCTGAATCATCTGCCCCGTGGGAAGAAAATCATACAGAAACTCATAAACGGCACGTACAGTTCCCTGAAGATACCGTGGATGTGGCATGGGTTCCCCCTGTGTCATCTCCCCTAATTCATTTAAGGTATAGTGGTTTGTGAGAAATTCCGGCTCCGTCAGCCTTGCTTTAACAACAAAGGCCAACACCAGCAGAGCGAAAAACAGGAGGATATTGGCCACAGCCCCGGAAGCCTTGTTCTGATTCAGCATACTGATCATGGTGAAAATGGAGACATAGGCCAAAATCATAAGTCCGCTTACCAGAAACCGGACCGCCAGCTCCCACGGATCCATCCGGACATTTCCGTTTAGTGGAATCCCCACAAGACTCTCCGCCGCTATATATACTGCCACCGCAAAAAAGCAGGCAAGGGTACAGATGATTAAATTGGATAAATAGATGTCTTTTCTCGTATGTCCTGCTATCAGTTTATTACGCATGGTTCGGTCGCTGTATTCCGTACCCAGATACATGCTGCAACAGACGGCCGCAATCACTCCGATTACAAGGTTAAAGTTCCAGAAATAATTGTTGGGATTTGCTTTCTCTCCCTGTTCCACATAATGAAGAATGGGTAAATATATGCTCATGCCTGCCAGAAATGCACATCCAAGTTTAAAGGTTTTGTCCCGGTGCAGGCGGTTCAGGTTCGCCCAAAACAGCTTATTCATGCTCTCCACCTCCTACCAGACCCATAAAATAACTCTCCAGACTTTCGTTGTGCTCCTGGATACCGAGCACCTGACAGTCTTCCTTTGCAAGATCCAGAATCAATTGTGACAGATTGACCTCCCCGTATACATCAGCCTCCTCATGGCTTCGGATCTTGTATTCCAATCCCATTCTCTCCAATGCCTGTGACAATGCCTTTGTGTCCGAAACCATGAGCCGGACGCATTTCTGGCAGGCAGACTCCAGTTCTTGTGCACTTAATTCCTTTACCATGCGGCCCTGATCCAAAAAGCCGTAATGGGTTGCAAGCCTGGACAATTCATCCAGGATATGACTGGATATCAGGACGGTGATCTGACGTTCCCGGTTGAGACGCAGAATAAGCTCCCGCATTTCTATGATTCCCTCCGGGTCCAAGCCGTTCGCCGGCTCGTCCAGAATGAGAAAATCCGGATCTCCTGCCAGAGCCACGGCGATTCCCAGACGCTGACGCATACCGAGGGAAAAGTTTTTGGCTTTTTTCTTTCCCACATCCTCTAAACCCACCAGTTCCAGAAGCTCCCGGATTCCGTCAAAGGAGGGGATTCCCAGGATCTGATACTGCTGCCGGATGTTTTCCTCTGCAGTCATGTCCGAATATATGGAGGGCGTTTCCACTACGGCCCCCATCCGGCGGCGTGCTTCTGTGATTCCCTTTTCCGTGTTTCGTTTTCCGTATAAAATGTATTCGCCGGACGTCGGGCTTTGGAGTCCGCAGATAAGGCGGATGAGCGTTGTCTTGCCTGCACCGTTTCTTCCCACCAGACCGTAGATAGAGCCTTTGGGGACGTGGATGGAAAGTCCCTCCAGAGCCTTGAAGTGCCGGTAGTGTTTGCTTAATCTTTCTGCTGTTAAACAATATTCCATGTTTGTCTCCTATTCCAGTACCGTAATATGTCTCCCTGTACACCTGTATGAAATCAATTTCCAGCCACAAGTACATGTGTCTGTAAATCGATTTGTGCACTGTGAGACATATTACTGTTTTCCAGTTCCGTAATATGTCTCCCTGTACACCTGTACACTGAGTGTAGCAGAAAGAGATTTAGAAAACGGTTAAGAAAATGGTTAAGAAATCGTAAATAATTATTCTTCCTGCATTTTGTATCCAATGCCCCACACGGACTCAATATAATCTCTTCCGCCTGTCTCCCGAAGCTTTCTCCTTAAATTACTCACATGGATTTTCAGGGAGCTTTCCGTACAGTCCGGCGTATCCGTACTGATCCTCTCCAACAGGAGGGATTTTGTTAAAACCTGTCTCGGGTTCTGCATCAGGAGCTTCAGGATGGCATATTCCGTTCTTGTAAGCCTTACGGCCTGGCCATTTACACTCAGGCTATGGCTGTCCAAATCCAGATTTAAGCCGCCGAAAGTAAGGCTTCCAATGCTGCCCAGGGAGGCCGCCATACGAAGCTGTACATTGATACGGGCTAACAGCTCCCTTGTGTCAAATGGCTTTGTGATATAGTCTGCCGCACCGTCTCGAAGCAGCTTTACCTTATCCGCCACATCCGCCTTTGCACTGACTACAATCACCGGGATTCCCTGTACTAAGGGAAGTACCTGCTCTCCGGTCAGGCCGGGCAGCATCAGGTCCAGGAGAATGAGATCCGGACGGTGCTCTTTCAAAAGATAGACCGCCTCCGTACCGGAGTAAGCCCGCAGAACGCTGTAGCCCTCTTTCTTTAAAATCTCTTCTACCATATCGCCAATATAGATATCATCGTCAATGACTGCGATCTTTTTCATAAGATATATCCTTTTCCTTTCCTACAGGGGATCGTGCTTTGCAAATTGTTATTTTGAAATTATTATACGGCAGATTTTTCAGCTTCTCAACTGCACAAATAATGATATCACCTGTTTGTTCTTCAAAATTATAAGCAACACGCTTTAAGGACTCACAAGAAATCCGTCAGGCAAAGCTTGCCCCCTGTGACAGTTGCTGCGTCCAAACCGCAAAGGATGGGGAAACGCTCTGCGGAATCATCCCCCGTAAGCAGTAACGGATTATATATCAATTCGTTCCTGATTTACAAACAGGCAAAAGGATTCTCCATAAACTTATTTTTTCCTAACATAACTTTGTCCCTTTTTTCATATGTTTTGATAACAAATGCTCGTACAAGGTTTTGCGCTTGCCGGCAACCGTGCATGTGAGCGGTACTCCGGCTTCAATATTAATATTCCCCAATGCGCCTTAACCTTTGTATGCGCCCTGTTTCCACAATATGCACGAAGGGATGGATTATAATATGAAACAACCGGCACCCTCTCCGAACGGCCTTCGGGGACAGAATATCCTGGAGGACGGGCATCACAAAACAATCATGGAATCCTTTTTTGAGCAGCTGAATGATCCGCTGATCTTTATTCTCTTTATCGCCGCCGCCATTTCCATGCTCTTAGGGGAGGTCAGCGATACGGCTATTATTCTCGCTGTGATTTTGGTCAATTCCGTTGTGGGCGTGATCCAGGAAGGTAAGGCTCAGAAAGCTCTGGAATCCTTGAAGCAGATGACCAGTCCCTCGGCTCTTATCCGGCAAAACGGCGTTTTAAAGGAGATTCCGGCCCGGGATCTTCTGCCCGGGGATATTGTCTGCCTGGACGCCGGCCGTCAGGTGCCTGCGGATCTGGAGCTGATTTCCGTAAACAGCCTGAAAATTGAAGAGGCCGCTTTAACGGGAGAATCGGTTCCCGTGGAAAAGGATTTGTCTAAAAACAACAAAGCCTATATGTCCACCAATGTAACCTACGGCCGGGGGGAGGGCGTTGTCACCGCTATCGGCATGGATACGGAGATCGGAAAGATTGCGCGCCTTATCAATGAGTCCCCCACGGAGACAACGCCTCTTCAGCAGCGTTTGGGAGAGCTTGGAAAGTTTTTAAGCATTGTTTCCCTTCTTCTGTGCGCCCTTCTCTTTTTCATTGCCGTTCTCCAGAAAAGGGATATTATGGAAATGCTGATCACGGCGATTTCCCTGGCGGTGGCCGCCGTTCCGGAAGGTCTGCCTGCCATTGTTACAATGGTGCTTGCCTTAAGCGTCTCCCGGATGGTAAAGGTTAATACCATTGTAAAGCGCCTGCCGAGTGTGGAAACCCTGGGCTGTGTCAGTGTTGTCTGCTCCGATAAGACAGGCACCCTCACCCAGAATAAGATGACGGTTACCGCCTGCTATACAGGAGGCCGGATTCTGGATGCGGCCGCCCTCTCGCCGGAAAAAAACCGCCAGTTTCTGGAAGGCTTTGCCCTCTGCAATGATGCCGTCATCAATACGGACAACCGTCTGGGAGATCCGACAGAGCTTGCTCTTCTGGATCTGGCTCACCGCTTTTATCTGGAACGCCCTGCACTGGAACGAAAATTGCCGCGGATTCAGGAGCTGGCCTTTGATTCGGATCGAAAGATGATGACCACCCTGCACCGAAACGGCAGTTCTACTGTTTCCTATACCAAAGGCTCCCCGGATGAAATTCTGAAGCGCTGTGATACGCTTCTGCTGAATGGCAGGACGGTTCCCCTGGATTCTGTCAAGCGCAGGGAGATTGCGGCCGCTATGAATACGCTGTCCGGCAGGGCTTTGCGGCTTCTGGCTCTGGGTATGCGTATTGGTACGGACCGCCCCACGGAGAGCGGGCTTACGTTTGTGGGGGCTGTGGGAATGATGGACCCTATCCGGCCGGAGGCTGCAAAGGCAGTTCGTGATTTTCGGCGGGCCGGGGTTAAGACGGTGATGATCACAGGGGATCGGAGCGATACGGCATTTGCCATTGCCAGGGAGCTTGGGATTGCGGAGCGGCCGGAGGATTGTATGACAGGGGCGCAGATTGATTCCCTGTCCGATGAGGAATTTTCTAAGGCGGTGCAGAGACTGTCGGTATTTGCTATGGTTTCTCCTGAGCATAAGGTCCGCATTGTGAAGGCGCTGAAGGCTTCGAAAAAGATTGTGGCTATGACGGGGGACGGGGTGAATGACGCCCCCTCTCTGAAAGCAGCGGATGTGGGCGTGGCTATGGGTATTACAGGAACGGATGTGGCTAAAAACGCGGCAGATCTGATTTTAGTTGATGATAATTTTGCTACCATTGCCAAGGCCATTGCGGAAGGGCGAGGGATCTACGAGAATATTAAAAAGGCGGTGCTATTTCTTTTGTCCTCGAATTTCGGGGAAATTATTACGATGCTGACCGCTATCTTACTGGGGCTTGGGTCTCCCCTTAAGCCAAGCCATATTCTCTGGATCAATTTGATTACGGATTCCCTTCCTGCTCTGGCTCTGGGTGTGGACCCGGGAGATTCCAGGCATTTTATGAACCGGCCGCCCCGCTCCAGTAAGGAGAGCTTGTTTGCCGGAGGGGGCTTGAGTTGTACTCTGCTCTATGGTATTTTGATTGGCTTTATCAGTATGACGGCTTTTCTGCAGCTTCCGATTTCGCTGCTGACGGCTCATGGGGCTTCTGTGAGTCTGGAAAATCTGCGTATTCTTCTGTCGTCGCCGGAGATTTTGGCACGCTCGCAGACTTATGCCTTTACGGTTCTGGGGATCTCACAGCTTTTCCATGCTGTGGGTATGCGTGATGTGGAGACATCGCTGTTTCGGATGAAGCATCTGAATAACCGGCTGATGATTGCGGCTTTTGTGATTGGTTTAGGGCTGCAGGGACTGGTTACGGAGTTTCCTTATTTTATACGGGCTTTTGGGACCTGTCACCTGGAGCTTGAGGAGTGGGGGCAGCTTGTTCTTCTGGCTGCTATGCCTCTTGTGGCTCATGAGCTGCTTTTGCTGAGTCCGGGGCGTATTTTACAGCAATTTCATAAAGGCGAGAAGTATGAGAAGTACGCCGCTAACCCAGCAGAGGTTCGATCTACAATGGGACGATATTAGGCGGCCCAGTATGCTTCCGAGGAGGACGGCCAGGGCGCCTATGAGGAAGGAGGCCAGAAATGCGGTGGGTATGAAAGCAACGGGAATCCCGGCCCCGATTCCTGCCGCAAGGCTGTCGATTGAGAGGGCGGCTCCAAGGGCGAATGCTTCTGTGGGTGAGAGTATGGCGTCTTTGTTTTTGTCGGCGGTTTCCGCTTCGTTATGACAGGTGCGGTCGAATAGTTTTACCAGGCCCAGGATGAACAGGAGCAGGAAGCTGAAATGCTGGGGTATGTTTCCTGGGAGTAGGCGGCTTACTAAGCTTCCTGCCAGGAGGGAGCAGACTAGGATCAGGCTGGAGATGGCTGTTACTATGATTATGGAGAGGGGCGGGACTTTTATTTTGCTTACGCCGTATACAAAGCCGGCGGCAAATGCATCTACGGATAGGGCTGTTACTAGGAGTAGGATTTCTAATAGGTATGAATACATGAAAATCACCAGATATACTTTTATGGTTATTGTATTCCGATGATTTTGTTCGGTTTCATGTGTTGTATTTGTGCTATTCTTTTTCGTTTATCCAGTCAAATAGGTTTAGTTGGATTTCTTTTTGTTTTTGCCTTTTTATTTGGGCTTCTTCATGGTTGACCGTATCCTTCGGCAGCTCTTTTAGGAAGCAGGAGGGGGATTCGGATGTGAGAAGGATTAGTTCTTCTCTGGCTCTTGTCATGCCTACATAGAATAGGCGGCGTTCTTCTGTAAGGTTTGTCTGTCCTGCTCCTGTTTCCAGTGGGAAAAGCCCTTTTTGCAGGCCGCATAGGAGGACAACCGGGAACTCCAGGCCCTTTGAGCCGTGTAAGGTCATTAGGTGTACGGCGTCTGAGGTGTAATGCTTTCCCGGATGTCGCCGGATGTCGCTTTCTATGCCTAAAAGCAGATGGTTTAGGAAGTCTTCCATTGTTTTTGCGGCGTAGGACATTTCGGTAAGCTTTTTTAGGGACCGGTCTTTTTCTAATTGGAGGTCTGAGGACCATTCTGTTAGCAGCTTTTGGGGTTTTGTTTTTTGTATTTGAGTGTTGTATTTTTCTGCTGTTTTTGAGTAAGCTTCGGGGTTGGAGAACAGAAGGCGGAGGCTGACCTCTTTGGAACGTGTATCTTCGGGGTGCAGCAGATGGCGGAAGAAACATAGGGTTCCTCTTACTGTCGGATTGGAGAGGAAGGGATCTTTGCCTCCTATGATGCAGGGGATGCCTTCCTGCTTTAAATGCTGCTCGATTCGTTCGGCCTGGCGGTGGGTTCGGTAGAGGATTGCTATATCACCGAAGCTGCGATTTTGTTCTTTTTCTTCTGCGCGAGCAGCTTCGTGGGCCTGGAGCATGTCTGCTCCGCCTATTTGTCGGATGATTTCTCCGGCTAGGAAGGCTGCTTCTTCTTCAGTGCTTTTGGCTGTTGTCAGGCGGACCTTTGGACCTTTTGGGTTTTGGGGGTGGAGTATTCTTTTGGGGCCTGGATTTTGAGATATTACAGGGAGGGCAGCGGCCAAAATCTCCGGTGTGGAGCGGTAGTTTTGAGTCAGGGTTATCTCGTGGAGCATTGGATAATCGGTTCGGAGGGCTTCGAAGCAGGCTGCGCTGCTTCCTCGGAAACCGTAGATGGATTGATCCGGATCTCCTATTACGAATAGCTGGGTGCCGTTTTGGTTCCATAGCTTGAGAAGCTTGTATTGGATGGGGTTGATATCCTGAAATTCGTCTACCAGGAGGTAATTGTATGATTTTTCTCCTGCACGGTCTTGTTTTATGTTCTCGGCTCCGGTTCTTTCTTGCTGTAGGAGGCGGCAGGTTTCTACCAGTAGATCGTCATAGTCCCAAAGTCCCTGTTCTTTCAGCCTGTGGTTATAAGCTTCTATTATTTGCAGCTCTTCTTCTTTTAAGTCTGGCAGTATGGTTTCTTTTGCAATGAAATCAGGTTTTTTATTCTCTGCTTTTAATTGGTATGGCTTTTTTGGTCCTTCGCTCTTTCCTGACGTTTTAAAAAGGGATATTAAATGCCGCATCTGTTCCGGCTTTTGCTTTAAGCCGGATTCTTTTATGATCTCCCGAAGAATTTCCAGGGCTTCCACATCGTCAATCAGGATTCCTGCCACGCCTTTTTCCTGGAGGCAGGATAAACAGAGGGCGTGAAAGGTCCCGGCCCGGAGCTTTTTCCAGCCCTGCTTTTTTCCTAAGCTTTTCTGTAAGCGTTCTTTTAACTGACCTGCCGCACGGTTGGTAAAGGTGACGGCTGTTATTTCCGATGGCTTTACTTTACATTCCTCAATAAGATATTGGATATGTGCAATCAGGGTATAGGTTTTTCCGGTTCCCGGGCCGGCGGTTACGGCAACAGCACGGGCCTGGGTGCGGATTGCTTCCTGCTGCTCCGGGTTTTCTGAATATGTGTCTGCCTCTCCCTTTTCTTCTGTGCTTTGATTTCTTTCCTGCTTACTTAACTCTTTTTCTTTCGCTTCTTTTTTTGATTTTCTTTCTTCTGTGTCCTCCTCTTTCTTTGTTTCTGCGGTGATGATCGGACTATTTTTTGAATTAATCTTATTTAAGTCGGATTTTTGCTTATTTGTCAAGTGCAATGGCTCCAGCTGTTCCAGAAAACTCATCTGTCCGTCCGGGCCGTTCAGTTCTTCCGGCTGAAATAAATATATTTTTCCATACTCTCCGTCAAAGCCCGGTGTGCGGATGACCTTTCCCTCCCGCAGACGTTTGATGCCTTCCCCTATCAAGGTTCCGGCGCTTTTGCGAATCTCCTCTATGGGAACGCGGCGCAGAATCTCAAATTCCGGGCCAAGCTTTTCCAGCATGGCTTCATATTCCCGCACGACCTTTACGCTGGCGGCGGAGCGGCCGATGGAGGCCCCTATCACTTCGGGCAGAGGCACCAGGCTTTCGTATCTTTTTGCTTCCCTCCGCACATAGTTTTCCGGGCGGTCGGAGAGCTGCTCTATCCGGTGAGATACGCCTGTGGTCAGCTTCCGGCCGCATATTGGGCAGATCCCCTGATGGCGATCCGCCTCTGCGGGGCTTAGGCAAATGCTGCATTTGCGGTGGCCGTCGTAATGGTATTTGCCTTCCTCGGGGAAAAATTCTATGGTTCCCTCCAGTCCCTTTCCTTCCTGAATGGCTCCGTAAAGATTCTCGTAGGATAATTGGATGTCCAGTAGATTTGCTTCCCGTCCTAGCTTTGCCGGGGAATGGGCATCGGAATTGGAAATAAGCTGAAATCTGTCGAGCGCGGAAACACGCCAGTTCATGGGCGGATCGGATGATAAGCCCGTTTCCAAAGCGTGAATCTGGGTGCTGAGATCTCCAAAACATTCCTCCACAGTGTCAAAACCGGAAAATGCGCCGAACAGGGAAAAATGAGGTGTCCAGATATGGGCGGGCACATAGATAGCCTGGGGACATAATTCCAGTACGATTTCCAGCAAATCATGGCAGTCAAGGCCCAGAATCGGACGGCCGTCGGAGTGGATATTGCCGATGGTTTCCAGTTTTGTCGCTATCATATCCGCATCCTCCAGTCCCGGGAGGAGGATGAGGCTGTGTACTTTTCTGGTTTTGTCGTATTTCTTATAGATTGAGCTAATCTCGCCTGTCACTACAAAACGAGGCTCCCAGAATGTTCCTGCTGTGCCGTCCTTGAGCCGGTATTCCTTTTTCAGACGATACAGGCCGTCCTCTGCAGGTTCCAGTTTTTCCTTTAGTTCCTCTCTCCATGCCTTGTGAGTAAAGTCGCCTGTGCCTACCAGGTGGATTCCTTTGCGGCGCGCCCACAGTTCCAGATACTCAGGAGTACACTCCTTGCTGGTGGCACGGGAATACCGGGAATGGATATGTAAGTCTGCGATGTACATCTATTTTCCTCCAAATAGTGGTATTGATACATGTATTTTGGGTTGCAAGATAATCATAAGGCTGCTTAGGCATAAATTAAAAATAATTCTAAAGCTCTATTTTATTTCATCCCTAATCTTTCAAAACTGTAAACTTTTTCATCAATTATATATATTCTCTACTGCAGGATTGTTCATGAATAATTTCCTTTTTTTCGCTTTTTCTTGTTTCGTCTTTAAAATTCTCCCTTTTGGAAAAATGCTTCTGCTGCATAAGTTGCTGATTTTACTCCCGCTTAACAGCTCTTCAAATTCATTTCTCCATCATATCATCTATTTTTTGAAGTAAGTCCCAATCGACATTTTCAAGCCGTTGATCTAATTCCTCAATTAATTTAAATTTCTGTTGCTCAATTCCTGCGTCATACCCATTTATTTCACTATACTTTTTCATATACTGTGTAAGCCAATAATATTTATTATATAAGATAACCTCTAAAGGTTCCCTAGTTAATGCGATAACCTCGGTTTCTTTACAGTAAAACAACAAACAATAATTATATATGGAATTGAGAATTTGATTCTCATATTCTTTTTTGATGCAATATCCTGTCTTGGATAACAATTCGTCCATATTATTTAATAATAATTTCATATTTTTTCAAGATCCCTCATGCATAGCCTTCTCCAAACAACATGTTTTCCACTTCGAAATAAGAAAGCTCTTAAAGCATATAAACATTACCTTTTTTGAAATTACGTTCCATGCATATTTTTGCATATGATTGCTGAATTTGCACTCACCTGGCACTTCTTCAAACCGAAATTTATGCTGATGTACCCCATAAATATAAAATATACTCATTCATAGTTTCTATTCCTAAAGTTATATCATTCCATTTTGAAGGGACAACATTTACTGCTTTGATTATTGGTTCATATAGAATATTTACACGCTGATTCATCTCTTCCAATCGTGATTTCATCCATGCAATATCATCAGCAGAAGCCGGTAAGTTCGTGCGGTTTTTATATATCTCAGTCCAATTACCGCAAAACCTCCCGTCTGATTCCAGAAAATTTACAGCCTCTGTTATAAAGTCATTCATTGACAAAAACATATTTTTGCCGGATATCACAACTAAAATATTCTGTTCTGAAGCCCCTGAATTAAAACAAAGATTTCCAAAATCAAACGCAATCATTCACTCTAATCTCCTCAGCCAAATCCTGATTCCTTATACTTGAATAAAATTATCCGCCTGTTACTTGCAATGTATTTATAAACTCGTCTTTCATTGGTATACAATTCCGAAAAGAGAGCATAAATGTAATCATGTTCTCTCCTTGTCCACTAAGAGTATTAGCCGCCGATATATTTGATTATAAAATATTTGCCTGCCGCCCGCAATGTATATTTATTGCCTCATTTTCACTGGAAACACGGCTCCAAAAAGGATGAACAACCTTAATATAAACCAACATATCCCAACGTTTTCCAACAAAATCCCACTCTTAACCCCTGCCTTTTCATAAAAAAATGATCACATTCCGCTCCTTAAAGCTTCCTGTGATCATTTTCATCCTATCTTACTTTTAAGTCCCATAAATTATTTTTGCATGAAATATCCAAATTGTAATTACAATCCATCTGCAATTTCCGAACAAAAACTTCAAACACAAGCCCTAACTGTTACCTCAATCAATCGGCTTCAAATAAAATCCTCCATAAAAGTCCTCCGATTTAAAGGTATTGATCACCACATGAGGATCAGCCTTCCGCATCAGCTTCGCAATGTCCTGAATCTCATAACTTGATACTACCGTGTGCAAAAGACTGACCTTCTTTCCGCTGTAACCTCCAATCCCGTCTACCCGGGAAACGCCGTGGCGGTACTCCGCTACATAAGCTTCAATCACCGCATCCGCCTTTGTTGTAGTAATCTGCATGGTCATCCGCTCATACCGATGGTAGAAGGAATCAATGGTCTTTGTGGAAATGAACTGGAACAATATGGAATATCCTGCATACTCCCAGCCAAACATACAGCCAAAAATCGTAATCAATGTAGCATTAAATACAAAAACATAGCTCCAGATAGACTTCCCCTTTTTATTGGAAATATAAAGAGCCACAAAATCAATGCCCCCCGTGGAAGCATTTCCTTTCAGGGCAATAACGGTCATAATACCGTACAAAAATCCACCGAAAATCACATTCAGCAGAATATCCTCAAATAAAGGCTCAAAGCTCAGCACCCGCAGAAAGAAGCTGGCGAAGAAAACCTGCAAAAGAGAAAAGAAGGTAAACCGCTTACTAATGCTTTTGCTGCACATAATGGCTACCGGTATATTGAGGAGCAGCATTCCCAAAGATACGGAAAAGGAAAATCCAAAAAAGGCGGAGGTTATCTTCTCTATCAAAAACGCCACGCCCGTAAAGCCGCTGGACAGCAGGTTAATGGGAACCATAAAAATCTGCATAACGGCCGCCTGCATAAAGCCTGCAAGTAAAACGCTTGCAAAAGTATAAGCAAAACGCACTTTATCATTATTTCTTATTTTCTGAAAATTCATAAGGCATCAACCAGCTTCTTTACTAAATTTTTGTCCACAGCCTCATAGTCCTTTCTGTGAGGCGGCTCCGCATATGCATAGGAAACCTGCGGCCCTTCTGTGGTGGGATCGGGAAGCCATCCGCGGCAGGAGCTGTGTACCTGACGGATTCCGGTACGCTCCATAAGCTCTGCGGCATTTCCTGCATTCATGCCGCTGCCGGCCAGAAGCTCGATTCTTTCCCCATATTCCTTTTGCAGCTTAGCCAAAAGCTCTATGCCGTCCACAGCCTTTTCCTGCCCGCCGCTGGTTAAAATGCGATCTATTCCAATATCAATCAGAATTTCAATAGCTTTGCAGGGATCTTGCACACAGTCAAAGGCACGGTGGAAGACTGCCTCTCCATGATGCTTCTTGATAATGCCCGTCATTTCCCGGGTCTGGTTTTCTTCTATCTCTCCGTTTTCATTGAGACAGCCAAAGGCAATGCCGTCGGCGCCGTTTTGAAGAAGAAGCTCGGCGTCGGCCTTCATAACCTCAAAGTCGGCAGCGCTGTAGCAGAAACCGGCTCCGCGGGGTCTGACCATAGCAATAACCTTCAGATCCGTATTCTTTTTTGTTAAAATGAGTGTTCCCAAAGACGGCGTTAAGCCTCCCAGGTACAGGGCGCTGTTCAGCTCAATGCGTTTGGCGCCTCCATGATATGCCGCCAGTGCATCCTCATAGCCTCCGCAGCATATTTCCGCAACCTTTTCCATATTTGTCCTCCATTCCAGTACCGTGATATCCTCCCAGTACACCCTTGTCTAAATCATTTTCCTACCGAATCATCAATGCAAATCCATGAGCCGGCCGGATGCAGTCCAGGATTAACTGCTCGCCTTCATTGATATGTCCCACATAATTGTAGTCATCACTGGACTTAATCTCATCCAGCACAATCATCAGCTCACCCGCATAATGCTTCAAATTATCATTAACAATGATCACATCGCCCTTCGTAAATACATCCTTATGATTCTCACGGGGAACAATGCTTTCCTTCTTATATTTTACCCTGGGGAAGCTGGATCTGACAACCAGTTCATTACAATCATCCCGGCCTGCATGAATATCACAGGTAATAATCTCCCGTTCAATCTCAGAAATCCCCTCTTCCGCATCCACCTTCATAGACGGCTTGCTTAAGTCCGTCTCCGCCATGATTTTTAGCTCTTCCTCACTGGCAAAAGCATTTCCAATCATAAAATCCGTACAGAATCCCAAAGCACTTAAATGACGAAGCTGTAAATCAATCGGCAGATCCCGATGGATTTCCAAAGTTGGAAGTCCTTCATAGACCTCCCAAGGCCCATGCGTATTCTCCTCTCTGCTGGTCACAAAAGTCGCATTGGTCAAGCCCAAAGGCTGATACCGGCTGTTCAGCTCCTTATAACGTTTCAACCCCATACCCGTGTTCCTCTGGGGATAAAAATTACTGCAAATACACATATTATTCCGGTCAGCGCCCTTCTCAATCATCAAATCCAGTGCCATAGAACAGGATGCATTGTATTCAATCATAATCCCATAAGGATTTCTCGTAATCTGTATATCCTCAAATTCCCCAAAATGCCCGTCCAGGCGGATAATATCCACACCCATCTGTGCAAAAACAGACAAGTCCATAGGCGCAGCCCCAAGTCTCTCAAACACTTGCGGATTCGTATCCACCGACACAATAAGACCGCTCTCATGAGCCACCTTACAAAACTCCGTAAACTCATCCACAATCTTCTCCCGGCTCTCTTCCACCGACAAAAGACAAGTAAATACTCTCTGAAAGCCATACTTTCCGGCCAGCTTCATATACTCATAACAAGCTTCCTTCGGCGCCCGCTCCAGATAAACGGAAATTCCCAATCTCCTCACTTCACTACCTCCATTTCAATTCCGCAGCACCCCTAAAAATACACAAATACAAAATCAATCTGAGCACTATAAAGGATACTGCCGTTTCAGTTACCTAACCCATCCATCAATCTATAAAATGCATAGCCATAAATCTGCGCATTCTTTTCAATATCACAGATACGCATCCACTCATCCGGCATATGCCCAATACCCTTCTGCCCCTTAAAGCTCGGCCCAAAAGGTACAATATTCTTCACCACCTTTGCATAACTGCCCCCGGTAGTCGTCACCGCACTTCCATCCTCCTGCATAATCTCCTCATAAACATGCTCCAGAGTTTTCACCAAATACGTATCCTTATCAAAAAACACCGGGTCCAGATTCGAATCCAGCGACAAGGTCATATGAGGCGTACAAAGCTTCTCCAGGGCCTCCCGCATCGTATCCAGAGAATAAGAAGCCGGATAACTGGAAACCAAAGTCAGTCCGCAGGTATCCCCCTCCTCAAAAAGCTCCACCTTCCGCACCTGATTCTTCCCAAACTCCTCATCCGCATAATCCACTCCAAGGGCAGACGACAAATCATTCTGATTCAAAACAAACCCATTCAAAAACCGAACCAGCTCCCCAAGCTCCGCCTTTGGCAGACTATACCGAAAAGCCGCCCTTCCGCGCTCCGCATAAATCACCGGATACTTACAGTCAGGAGTCCATCCCATCAAAGGATACTTGTGATTCTGAAAATACCACTTCATATCCTCCATTCCGGTCTCCTCATTCGTCCCAAAAATAATCTTCACCTTAATCGGAAACTCATACCCCAGATCCACAAGCGCCTTCAACCCATACAAACAGCAAAACATAGGCCCCTTATTATCCAAAACCCCCCTGGCATACAAAAACCCATCCTTCTCCGTACACACAAACGGATCCGTTTTCCACACCCCGTTCACATCCACCACATCCAGATGTCCCACACAGGCAATATACTCCTCCGTATCCGGCCCCCAGGAAGCAATCCCAATCTGATTCCCCACATTCTCCGTCTCAAATCCAAGCCCTCTTGCAATCTCCAGAGCCTTATTCAGACAATCCGTCACCCTAGCCCCAAAAGGATACTCCGGCGCAGCCGTATCCTGCCTGGAATCCATATTACAAATCGTCTTAATATCCCCCACCAAATCCGGAAGCAATTCTCCCACACGTTCAACAATTCTCTCCTTCACAATAGCCTCCTATTCCAGTCCCGTAATATCTATTCCAACACACCCACATGAAATCAATTTCCAGTCACAAATGCACGTGCCTGTAAATCGATTTGTGCGTTGTAACAGATACACAATTCTTCTCAACAACCTACCGGGCTGTCGCAGAATCAGCCGGCAGGCTTTTCCGATATCCAGTGTCCGGCTATTCGCGCACACTCTGTCTGCTATGGACGAACATTGCCTCATTCCGCACATCCTCCGCAAGCAACCACCAAGGCAATGTACGGTCAGAGCAGACAGAGTGTGCGTGAATCGTCCGAACACAGGATATGGAAATGGCTGCCGGCTGATTCTGCGACAGCCTCACAACCTACCACCTACTCCACAACAGGCGCCATCCTCACCCGCATATATTCCTCAAGCCACTCCTGATCCGCTTCCTTAAAACTACAACGCCCATCCTCTTCCCTGGTAACAAGATAAACAACCGGCTCCAGTCCTTCCGCAGCCACACTAAACGAAAACCCTCCAATATTGGTAGCACACCCAAACTCCCCTTTACAGTTCATAGCCACCACCGAAAGATCCCCGGCCTCCCCGCGTTTTTCCCTAAGCCTCCGATCCAGATCCGTCACCGCCTTCTCACAAGCCTCCTGAGGCGACATCCCTTCCTTCATCAACCGCACAATCTCATAAGAAATACACCCTTTCATCAGGTCTTCTCCAAGCCCGGTAGCCGTAGCTCCGCCGACCTCAGAATCCGCATAAAATCCGGAGCCTACAATCGGAGAATCCCCCACACGTCCGCTTCGCTTCATAAAAAGCCCGCTTGTACTGGTAGCTGCCGTCACCGTCCCGGAAGTATCCAGACAAACCATTCCCACCGTATCATGACCATCATAAGGTTTCAGCTCCTGATCCATCTCCTTCTTCCGCTTACGGTAAAAAGCCTTCGCCCTGTCCGTGAGCATTTCCTTCTCCTCAAACTGCATTTCCCGTGCGTACTTTTCCGCCCCCGCACCTACCAGAACATTATTCACCTTTTCCTCACTGAGCTTCTTCGCAATACTGATGGGATTGGCAAAATCTTTAATCGCCCCCAGAGCGCCGACACTCATCGTATCCCCATCCATATAACCGGCATCAAGCTCCACAATCTGCTCCTCATTTGGCAGACCGCCGTAACCAACCGATTTATAATACGGAAAATCCTCCACCGCCTTAATAGCCGTCTCAATCGCCTTGCCGGAGGTCTCCCCCTTCTTCAGCATCTCATCCGCAAGCTCAATCCCTTCCTTGGCCATCCGCCAGGTCGCTATAATACCATACATCTATATCACTCTCCTATTCCGTTCCGTAACATTCTTCCTGATACACCTTCATCAAATCATTTCCCGGCCGCAAATTCTTGCATCAGCACATTGATTTATGCTCCCTGAAAATATCTCTGTTTCGGTTCCGCCGTTTATAATATACTTTCAAAAATCTCCCCGCTCATATCCTTCGCCAGCTCACAAACAAGCCGAATGCAAGCCTCCACATCATCCGTATGGATCATACTGTGATTCGTATGCATATACCGAATCGGAATCGAGAGCGTCATATTGATAACACCGTCAAAAGCCTTATGAATATTCCCCGAATCCGTTCCGCCCTTGTTGAATACCGCATACTGATGGTCAATCCCATGCTTCCTGCAAATCCCTTCCACATACCGCACCAATTTTCTGGGAGCAATGGAATTGGAATCAATCATAGACAGCACCACGCCCTTCCCCAGAGAGCAGATATTGTGATTGGCAGGCGTATCCCCGGCAAGTGTGGTATCAATCGCAAATGCAATATCAGGATGCACCCATTCCACCGCCGTTCTCGCTCCCCGAAGCCCCGGCTCCTCCTGAACGGTATTCGCCAGATACAGAGGCGTATGAACCTCATCCCGAAGCCGCTTAGCCGCTTCCAGCATAATATAATTTCCAATCCGGTCGTCAAATGCCTTGCAGGACACATATTTTGGATTCCGCATCACCTCAAAATGAGTCCAGGGCACTACCATATCTCCCACAGCAATCCCCAGAGAAAGAACCTCCTCCCGGTTCTCCACTCCCAGATCCAGATATATATCCTCCATAGAAACCGTCTTGTCCCGAATCTTGGCAGGCAGCCCGTGGGTGGCCATACTTCCCATCAAAGCCGGATAAGACCCATTTTCCCTTGTGACAACCGTATACCACTGTCCCAGAACAAGATGGCTCCACCAGCTCCCCACCGGACGCAGCCTTAGAAAGCCCTGCTCGTCAATGGCCTCTACCATAAATCCAACCTCGTCCATATGGGCGGCAATCATCATTTTCGGTCCCGGCCTGTCTTCGCACTTTGCGGCAATGACGCTCCCAAGACCGTCCTTTCTGCAATTCAGGCCAAAGCCCCTGTACTCCTCCTCCAAAATACATCCAATCTCCTGCTCAAAGGAGGAAATACCCGGCGCTCCGCAAATCCGTTCCATTTTTTCCAAATCAACCATGCCTGTCACCCATTCCAAATCCCATAATTTTCTCCGAGTCCAAGGTACGCAGATAAGAAGCCAACGCATCCGTCAGGGCATCCGCATCACTGATCTTACAGATTTCATTTGCGCTTCCCAGATGGTCCACAGCAATGCCGACGCTGATACTGGGGGTTCCCTTTAAAGTCTTATGGATAAAGGACCCGTCATTTCCCAAAAGTCCGAAATATTCCTTTGTCTCCGTCTGTCCGGCCAAATCCCGAAGAAGCGCCTGGGCGGGAAGCATCTGGCGATCATAATAGCCCAGAATCACCTTATCTCCCAACTGAACCTTCCTTTTCGCCGTATCAAATGCCGTAAGCGCAATGGCTGCATCCGGCCGTATCACATAGGTCGCTGTCTTAGTCCCCCGGTATCCGATGACAGACTGGGCAACGCCGCCTGCTGCCAAATGAAAATCAAGCTCCGTATCCTTCAATTTCTCCAAAAGCTCCAGGGTAACTTCATTCAGCACCCGCGGAAACAGGGCCTTTGCTATCGCAGTCCCGTCCTGCTCTCCAAAAGTGCCTGCATAGCCTGCCAGGTCTCCCGGATGAATCCGCTCCTTTGCCTCATCGCCGCTTAAACCGCAGGTGATAAAGAGATCCTCCGCGCTCTTGATCTCGCAGGAGTCCTCCAGAGCCTTTTTGTCCATGCCGATGACGCCGTCAATAAACGTGTCCTCTCTGGTCAGAATCCGCACGCGCTGATGCAGCAGGGAACTAAGGGCAATACTCTCCAGAGGAATAAAAGCCAGGGTTCCGTCCTTTTTCACCTCGGAAATCATCAGTCCCACTTCATCCAGAGGGGAGGCAATCATAAGCGTTGCCGCCTTAGGGTTTTTTGATTTTTTTACGGCAAATACCGAGCCGAGGCGGTCATACTTTAACTCATCGCACAGAGGCTTACAGCTCTCCCGGAGAATTTTGGCCGCCGCCTGCTCCCCGCTGCTGACTCCAAAGCTGTTACATAAGGTTTTCAATCTTTCTGTATTCATATTTCTCCTTTTAAAAGGGCTGCCGCAAAATAAGACAGCAGACTTTTCCGATTATCGGAAATGGCTGATGGCCTATTTTGCAACAGCCCCTTTCACCACATTTCTATTCTTAATAGCAGACACGCTTCTTGATATCTTCCAAATCAGAAGAGGATTCAACCGTTCCCTTAATCAGATCGCAGAGATCCGAAAAGCTGTCATTTAATCCGGTTCCGCCCTTTTTCGGCATCTTTACAATAGGCGTCTTGTCCTTGTAAAGCTCAATGGTCTCTCCGTTTTCCACTGACATCATGGCACAGGACTTGATTTCCGTTTTCTCCAGGATAGAGGTTGAAATCATAGCTGCCATTTTCGCGTAGTCAGGGAAGTTAAAACAGGGACCGCATACCACGAAGTCCGGTTTTACCTTCTTTACCATAGCCGTCATCTTTGTCACAACCTCTTCCTGGTTGTTCAGAAAGTATTCGTTGCCGCAGTAGAGAGTAGCCGCTACCTTGGCTCCAATCTTCTCCAGATGGGACTCCATCATTAAGGCTGAGCCGATTCCGCCTTTTACGGCCGTCAGTCCCACGTTGGGATTGGACTTCCCTCCGGCTCCTGCCAGACCCTGATCAAAAATTAATACGATATTCATACTCTGCCTCCTATTTATAGTCGCTGCGCGACAGCACTAAAGGGTAAAGTCACTTCGACACACTTGTAGTGAGAGAAACTTTTATTCGAAAGGACACTCATAAAAGTTCCTCTCGTGTGTCTTTGCGACTTTACCGTCCAACTGATAATACTGTTTTTTGTCAGGGCTGCCCTCACGACAGCCCTTTCCTTTTTTATGTAGCTATATTTTCTCAGTCAAACTCCAGGTCGTCAAAGGACAAATCATCCAATTCGTCAGTCTTATTGCTCGTCTTGCTCTCATCGTCCACATAGCGCTTGTCAAGCAGCCTGAAGAACGGATAGTAGATAAGAATATCCACCGCAAGCTGCACAATCTGGACAACAGAACCCATGAAGGAACCGGTCACCAGGAATCCCGAGAAGATGATGGGACAGGTCCAGGGAAGCTGCACGCCCAAGGTAATCGGCATAATACCCGTTACCGTAGCCAGATATCCGATAATCGTATTTGCAACCGGCGCAAGGATGAAAGGAATTGCCATCAGCGGGTTCAATACAATCGGAAGACCGAAAATCAACGGCTCGTTGATACCGAAGATACCGGCCGGCAGGGACAGCTTTCCTAAAGTCTTCATACGGTTGGATTTTCCAAGGAATGCCATCATAATAACAAGACCCAGGGTCGATCCGCCGCCTCCGAAATTGCAGAAGAAATCGGAGAAGCCTGCCGTAAAGATGTTGGTCATCTCAAGTCCTGCCTGAGCTGCCTCATAGTTCTCCACAGTCAGTACCTTATGGATGGGGCTGAAAATGGTGTTGGTTACAGCCGGTCCGTTGATACCGAAGAACCAGAACAGCGTGGACAAGAACTGATAGATTACCTCAAATCCGGACAATCTGCCAAGTCCCACCAGAGGCGCCTGGAGTACCCGGTAAATAAAGTAATGTACATACTCAAATGAAGTATGGTCGAAAATAATACCTACTACAAAGAATACGGTCATCGCAATTGCGGAAGGAATCAGGGAAGCAAAGGATTCCATAACTGCAGGCGGCACGCCGTCGGGCATCTTAATCACAAGCTTTTTGCGGATGGCCCATGCGTAAATCTCAACTGACAGAATCGCCGTAATCATGGCCAGGAACATTCCGGCCGTTCCCAGGAAGGTAAACTGGAATCCGCTGAAGGATGCGGCCTCTGCTGCGCCCTCCACTTCCACTAATGTCTTCTGGGGCGTAATAATCAAAAAGCATACCAGTGCTACCACAGCACCGCCGATTCGATTCTCCAGTCCCTTTTCTCTTGCATAGCAGTAACCGATACTCAATACACCCAGAAGCGCCACGCAGTCAAAGGCGATAGCGGATACTCTTCCCAGGTATGCATCCCAGCCGGCCCCGAAGATGGAGGTCATCATATTCAGGAAGCCCTCCAGGGGGAAGTTGGCAATCAGCAGGAAAATGGAACCCACAATGGTGATGGGAACCGTAATCAGAAAACCGTCGCGGATCGCAGACAGTACCTTGTTCTTGGACAGCGCGTTTGCAACGGGCATCAAGAACTTCTCAAGTTTTTGCATCATAACTTATTTCCCTCTACTTTCTTTGTAAAGCTTCATTGCTTTCTTTAGTACTCTTTCACCGTCCATGTTGCCATAGTCGGTGCTGTCGATCACAGCAACGATGTGATCCTGGCCGTAACGCTCGTTTACCTTATCAAACAGGTGCTTCACCTGAGGTCCCAAGAGAATTACTTCCGGATTGAACTCACTGACAACATCACTCATATGTGTGTCTGAGAATGCCTTGATCTCAATGGGAAGCTCATGGGCGTCCGCCGTTTTCTGCATTTTGCTTGCAAGAAGGCTGGTTGACATTCCTGCATTACAGAATAAATAGAATCGCTTCATGGTCATTTTCCTCCTTTCTATCCTTTTTTCTTTACTTTTTATAAAGCTCTATCAGCTCGGAAGCCAGTAACTTAATTGTCTCCGCAGCCATCAGCTGATCCTCCGCATGCATCAGAAGCAGGCATACTTCTGTCTTTTCGCCGCTTGCTTCCTTGGTGATTAATTCCGCATGCTCCTTGTGTCCGTTTACATAGCAGGAATCGCCATGCTTCATTGCCTCTTCCGCCTTCTCAAAGTCGCCCTTCTTGGCAGCTTCCAGTGCGGAGATGTAGTCGCTCTTTGCCTCTCCTACCGCAGAGATGATCTTAAAACAGATCAATTCCATTTCTTCCATAAATCCCGTCCTCCATTCCAGTTCTGTATGAATTATTTATTGTCGATTACCTTACTGCCGGCCCAAATGTCATGCGCCGCTTTTCCGTCGCGGTATGCAAGCCACACAGACACTATAAATACGCCAAACAGCAGATAATTCAGCGCCTTTCCCGCTGCGCCCAGGGTCAGCATGGTAAGCATCTGTACCGCATACTGGCCGGTGAGCAGAAAGGCTCCCTCCAAAAGCATCACTCCCGCAAGCTGTCTCACGGCAAGACGGCCTGCCGGCAGGGGATTGTTGTCCTCCCCCACGATGCGAAGGTTCATAAGTCTTTTCCCAAGGGTCTGCCCTTTCCATACCCACATGGGAATCACATAGTAGTAAACGGCTCCGAATACCAGGCCCAAAAATCCTGCAAGCCATCCGTAGGGGGCGTCAAAAAGGGTTAAATCCGTATTGATAACTACCTCTTCCGTGAGCATATTCCACAAAAGCCCTACCGGAATCACACTGAAAGCCGAACCAAGATACCCGTCAAGAAGATAGGCAAATCCTCTTCGGCTCCACGGGGCCGGTACATAAGCGGGTTCAGGCTTCTTTTTTCCCTTCATTTCAACCTCCTATTTAAAGTCGCTGCGCGACAGCTCTAAAGGGTAAAGTCACTTCGATGCACCTGTAATGAGAGGAACTTTGCGACTTTACCATCCAGCAACAAATCTTTTTCAAAAACACTTGACATTTCTTAGCTGGACTATTCTATCAATTCTACAAAGGCTTTGGCTGTTTTCGCCTCCCGGATTCTGGACAGAAGAAGCGTATCGTCGCAGATATTCCCGAACCAGTCAAAGAAAATCTTTAAAAGCTCCTTCTCATCATCCCGGATAGCCAGAAGCAGCACCAGATGAACCTGGTAATCTCCCCACTGAACCGGCTTTTTCAAAATGGCAATGCTCATGGTAGACTGAATGGCCGAGTAGTTCAGCGCATGGGGAATGGCATAGCCGTAGCTGAATGAGGTGTACGCCATCTTCTCCCGGTCAAAGGTGGATTTCTTAAAGGTTTCGTCCACCCGGCCGCCCTCATACATGCGGTCGCACATACGGGTGATAACTTCCTCATAAGTGTCGCAGTCCAGATTGTAATAGTAGTAATCCTCCAGAATCAGACACTTGATAAAGTTGTTAAATTCCGTTTTGTAATGGTGCTTATCCAGGTCCGTAATGGCCTTGAAAATTTTATACTCATCACTGGTATTCACAAACATGCTGATGACAATTGTTGGTATATCCAGCTTGTGGGTCAGCGGTATGGTGGAGATAATCAAATCCGGGTTCAGGCTTTCTATCACCGGCGCCTCGTAATAATTCAAAATGGTATCAATGACGATACGCTCTCCGAAACGCTCCAGTATCTTATCGCTGCATGCCCCCGACATGGTGTTGCTGTTGGGCTGAATCAAAACCACATGATAGTAATATTTGATGTTCAGCCGGTCATAAGCCGCGCCCAGGTGAATGGCCAGAAAGCCAATCTCATCCTCCGAAACCGAGGTCTCCATATATTCCTCGATGATGTGCCCGACGAACACGCTCATCTCAAATACCATCGGATAGGTCTTTTTGATTTCCGGCAGACAGATATTGGAAACAACCGCTCCCAGCTGTATCCGCTCCAGAAGATTCTGAAGGTGCAGTACCAGACCGTCCTTAAAGAGCATATCCGCCGAAAAATCAATGTCATACCTCTGCCGGGCCATGCTTACGATTTTCAGCATCAGCTCCTCTGCCTGTACCAGATAATCTTCCTTCTCAAACAGGGTGCTTCTCTGCCTTCCGATCAGCAGATTTGCAAATAAGACAACCTCATTCTCATTCAGCTCAAAGGAAAGTGTTGCTGTCACCCTTGTGAAAAACTCCATCGCAATCTTATATTCCGGAGTGTCCCTTATTTCACAGCGGTAACGGTTAGTCTCCACATAGTTGTAGTTCATCATTCTCTGAATGGACACGCCTACGTGTATCATGAGCATGGGGAAGGTTTCCTCCCGCACCCGGTAACCGTATTTCTCCAGGATTTCTTCCAGGATATTTTTTACCTTTATCAGATCAAAATTGGGGAAAAGCTCATCAATTTTATTCAGGTTGATGAAGTTTCCTTTGGTCTCATTGGCAAGTAAGTCCTTGTAAACAAACCGTTTGCTTTCCTCACTCCCTTTTAGATAAATGTGGCTGCCTGTTTTGACCAACTCCACGCCGTCGTATTTTTCCAGCATTTCGGAAATCTTTTTCATATCATTTTTGATGGTAAATTCACTTACGTAAATGTCATACTGGAGATCAAAAATGTTTAATTTCCGTTTGTTTAAAAGCAGTTTTTCGATGATGTATTTGCATCGTTCCTCGGAGGTCTGGGGGATATGCTCCCTTTGCTCCAAATCGCTTTCTTCCGAAACATCCTCATTGATCCGGTAGCCATAGCGCACGCTGGATTCTATAATGCCCTTGTAGGTCTTTCCAAGCTGCTCCATGTCGCTGCGGATGGTCCGGTCCGAAACGCTGAGAATCGTTGACAGCTCCTTCCCTGTGATCCAATCCTTTTTCTCTTTTAAAATTTGAAGAATTTTTTTCTGTCTCATTTGCATGGCTTTATTATACATAAACTCACCTCCTTTATTTTCCACATAATTTCCTAGCTGTTAGGAAAAAATACGTGTCATTTTATGTAACCTGTACATTGTATCATGAATAAACCGGTTTCTCTACGTATAAAACGACTATACTCCTGTTGATTTTCCTGAAAACTGTTGTATAGTCGCTGCCGATCACGGAGCAAACCGTTATGTGCGGTCCCTTTGCTGCTCTTCAATTTTCATGTTGCATTTTGCTTTGTTTTGGATATGATAAAAGCAGACTGCTTTTTTGTACGAAGCTTAAGACTTAGCAAATGGTTCTAAGCTACGGTTCTAAACCTTATGACAGAATGATAAGCTTTAACTATAAAGCCGGAGATTAGGATAATGGAAAAAGATTATTTATTGAAGGAACGCCCTTTGCGTGCCTTGTTTTTGTTTGCGCTGCCGATGATCATCGGGAATCTGTTTCAGCAGTTTTATACAATGGCCGACTCTATGGTGGTGGGCCGCTATGTGAGTGAAAATGCCCTGGCTGCCGTGGGAGCTTCTTATTCTCTTACGAATGTATTTATCTGCGTGGCTATCGGGGGCGGCGTAGGGGCTTCCGTGCTTACCAGCCGGTATTTCGGCGCTCAGGAATACGGACGTATGAAAAAGTCGATTTCTACGGCTCTTCTTACTTTTTTGGGCATCAGTCTGGCCTTAGCAGGGCTGGGGCTTTTTATGGGGCGGGAGTTTATGGTGTTTTTAAAGACGCCGGCGGATATTCTTGATATGGCGGTGGAATATCTGAATATTTATTTTATGGGGCTGCCCTTTCTTTTTATGTACAATGTGCTATCTTCTATGTTCAATGCACTGGGGCGGTCCAGGATTCCGTTATATCTGCTGATCTTCTCTTCTGTTTTTAATATTGTGCTGGATATTTATCTGGTGCGCTCTCTGGGACTTGGAATCGCTGGAGTGGCTTGGGCTACGCTGATTGCTCAGGGGATTTCGGCTTTGCTGTCCTTTTTCATTTTTTTTCGGGAGCTGCGGGGATATCCCGGATCTTCCGGAGACTATGATACCAGAAACTCCATTCCTACCGTTCATTCCAAAAAATATTCGTCCATTTCGCGATTTATTCGCAGATTTTACAGTGCAGAAGAGCTTTTAACCATGTGCCGTGTGGCTCTTCCATCCATTTTCCAGCAATCCACCGTGTCCATCGGTATGATGCTGGTTCAATCCGTGGTCAACAGCTTCGGCCCGCAGATGCTGGCAGGCTTCTCCGCCGGAATGCGTGTGGAGAGTATCTGCATCGTCCCTATGGCCGCCCTGGGCAATGCCATGTCCTCCTACACCGCACAAAATATGGGGGCTAATCAAAAGGATCGTGTAGTAAAAGGCTATCACGCAGCCCTCCGCCTGGTAGCCCTTTTTGCCCTGCTTCTCTGTCTGGCCTTAGAGTTCTTTCATTTTCCCATCATTGCCTCCTTTCTCGGAAGCGACGGCACAAAGCTTGCTCTGGAAACGGGAAGCAGCTACCTGAGATTTATCGGATTCTTCTTCGCCCTTATCGGCCTTAAAATGTGTACGGACGGCCTTCTCCGGGGTGCCGCCGATATGAAGATGTTCACCGTCGCCAACCTTGCCAATCTGTCGCTGCGTGTCATATTCGCGATCACTATGGCTCCCCGGTTCGGCATTGCTATGGTATGGTATGCGGTGCCCTTGGGATGGCTGGTAAACTTCTTGATCTCTTTTACGGAATACCGCAGCGGAAAATGGCAGACAAAGCTGAACAGGGCCGCCGCAAAATAAGGCCGCCCTGTTCACTGTTATTTCTTATAAAATGCTTCCAATGCCTCCGCCAGATAATCTGCCGTTCCCTCTCCCTCCGTCTGATCCATCTGCTGCCGAAGGGCCTCATTTGTCCGGTAATCCGCCGCCATCTCCAGCATAAAGCCTTCCATATGCTTCAGCCTGAAAAGCTGCTTCGCCACAAACTCAAACTCCCCTACAATCTCCTTCACCTCAAAGGAACGGACATCTGTTCCCCGTTTTGCGGCAAGCTTTTTGCGGATGGACTCAAACCGCTTTCCGTAAGCTTCCGTAACCTGTGCGCTTAAGGGATGGGTGGCCACGTCCATATAGGTTTCCTTATCTCCATACCATTCCAGCATTTTAGACATTGTTTTCTGCGCCTGCTCCGTGGACATAGACTCCGCAAGATGCTTTTGAAACGCTTCCTCGCCGCCGTACTGCTCCGCAGCGATTTTCTGCTGCTCCCCGGACATATTGGCAAAGGCCGCGCTGCAAATCTCCTCGATATCCTGTGTACCGAACACTGTAAAATCCATTGCTTCCTCTCCTTTCAGAATGTCGTCGATGCTGGCAATCATACGGTTTAAACGTTCCTTCTTCATCTCCAGCATCCTTTTCTGACTTCTTAATATTGTCTCTCTGTCAAAATCAGGGCTTTGAAGTATTTTCCGAATCTCCTTTAAGGGCATATCAAACTCCCGGAAAAATAAGATCTGCCGCAGAATTTCCAGTGCCTTATCGTCATAAAGCCGGTAGCCCGCCTCACTAATCTCTGTGGGCGGCAGCAGCCCGATCTCGTGGTAATAATGAAGTGTGCGCACACTGATACCTGTCAGATTGGAAATCTCTTTTACTGTTCTCATTATCACAGCCCTGCCTTCTGATTTTGATAAGTCTACTTTATCCTATGACGTTCCGTTAGGGTCAAGAGGAAATTTATAAAAAATATTGTTTCTTATATAGAAGACAAGGATATCAAAATATGCCGGCTTGTCAGCCGGCATACCTGCCCTCAGTGTTTCCCTGCACACCGAAAGTATGATTTCTTAGTTTTAATTCTCTTGCCTTCAAACTATTTTACAGCCGGTCTGCCCAGTAATCAACAGCCTGCTTTAAAAACTCCCCACATCCCTGCACTTCTCTGTCATAATACTGCCGGAACCGCTCATCGGCCACGTACATTGCCGCAACGCCCTTGTGGGCCTCAGCCGAATACTTCGGCCACGTCATGCACAGCCATTTCTTATGCAGGAGCACCAATTCTTTGACTTTTTCTTGATCAAAACTGATTTTAGCTAATACATTTTCCTTCAACTGCTTCAAAATCTCTTTTTCAAGCCCTTGAAACTGCTCCCATTCTTCCTGTGCCATGCCTTTCACTTTTTCATTGGATGCCTCCACGCAGTCCTCCCCGTACTTTTCACGGATTTCCGCGCCGTACTGTGCTTCGTTTTCCTTTATGGCCCTCTCCTTGAGCGCCTCAAATTTTTCTTTGTCACTCATTTTATATTCCCCTTTCTTTGACAAAATCGTATTCTTTACTGTCCGAATTAAGGCATCAAGCTGATCTCTTCGGGCCTCCAGATCGGCCAGGTGTTCTTTCAGCGCCTGTTCCGCATCAAAGTCCTTTTTCTTCAAAATCTCCCCAATCTGCTTTAGGCCAAACCCGCGCTCCCGGTAAAAGAGGATTTGCTGCAAAAGCTCCGCTTCCTCTTCTCCATAAAAGCGGTAGCCGGCCTCATTTACAAACAGAGGCTTTAAAAGCCCTATCTCATCATAGTAGCGAAGCGTGCGTGCACTCACACCTGCAAGCTCTGATAATTCCCGTATTCCGTATCTCATGCTTCTTCCTCCTTTCCCCTTCGGACAAATTCATCATACTTGTTGACGCTGCGTCAAAGTCAAGGGTTTTTTTAAATTATTTTTTCTTTTTTACCGCCATCCAGATTTCAAAGCGATAGTCCTCCCGGTACACATCATCGTCGGGGTACACCTCTATCGTCGGTCCATTGGCCGGCTCGTAGCTGCTTGCCGGGAAAAATTCCGTGTAAATCCGCTTCCACAGTCCGTCAAATGCATCCGGCATACGCCCTTCCTCCGAAAATGCCACCCAGTCAGCCGCAGGCAGTTCTACCACAGTCAGCCCTTTTGGAACCTCGCCTCCTGTATACTCTCTTCCAATCGCATACACAAACTCTCCCTCCTGGGGATTATCAAGACAGATCCCTGCCATACCGAAAATAACCTTAGGCGCCATTCCCTTTGCCAGCAGTGCCATTGTACCGTCTTTTGCACATTTTGCCCAAAGTTCTGAAATATCCTTCTGCAAATGTTCCTTCTTGCCGTCCAGCGTCCAGGTTTTTGCCAGGATTTTAAGGGTATCATGCTTTTCAATTCTGTAATTCATCATTGTTCCTCCTTCTAATACAAGCTTGATGGAAAGTCTGGAGAAGGACCGAAGACCCGCGCCGCCTGCCTTGGCCGCAGAGGGTGTAATGCCGTGGAATTTTGTGAAAGCTCTGCAGAAGCTTTCCGGGCTGTCATAACCATATTTCAGCGCTGCGTCCAGCACCTTCATGTCCGTAGCCGCAAGCTCGCCTCCCGCAAGAGTGAGCCGCCGGTTCCTGATATACTCGCCCAGTGTACAGCCGCACAGAATCCCGAAAACTCTTTGAAAATGAAAGCTGGAAGATGCCGCCTGAACAGCAATCTCCATGTAATCCAGTTCTTCCGTCAGGTGATCCTCCACATAATCAATTGCCCTTTGCAGGCCCGTAATCCAATCCATATACTCCTCCGTATCCAAAACCGCTTCCTTCCATCTGCCACCCAGTATAGCACCGCCCTTTTACATTTTCCTGCCTTTCCGTGCGCTTTCCTGACAGTAACATCGGAACAACGACAGTACCCTCAGCAGATAAGAACCATATTTTCCTTATCCGCTGAGGGTATTCTTATTTCCTTACCGGCGCTAATTTTTCTTCTTTACCGGATGCCGAACCACGGTCTTTAGCCGCTCCGGGGCCGTCCTCCTGGGATCTCCCAAATAAATCTCATGGTGATACCGTCCCTTTTGCACGTTCCCTTCTTCCATCCGAAAGTCCCCTTCGAAGCCCTGCTCTTCAATAAACCGTTCCAATACCTCAATCGAGGCAGGCTCGTCGTCATAAGGTCCCACATGAAGAAGCTGCGCGCACAATCCTTCCTCATATGTCAGGAGCTTCGCCGCCGAAGTATCCAGCTCCGGCTTTTTCTTCCCAAGCTCCGCCTTCGCCCATGCAAACAGCTCTTCCGTCACCTCGTCCGGCTGGCGGATTATGGAGAACCAGCGAAGCTCCTCCTTATTCACAAGCTTCCGTCCGTCAAAGGCCGTCTGCTTATCTTCTGTCCACCAAAGCCCTTCCAGGGGCGGCACTGTATAATTCCCCTCCGAAACCGGAGAACCTTCCTCCATACACATTCCCTTTCGGATATCCCCGGGCACCTTGTCGAATTTCAGATTCATCTTAATTCCAAAGGACAGTCCGTAAAGAAGGGACAGGGCATCGGCATAAGCGGCGGAGGTATTGGGATTGCCCTTTCCCTTCACCATGATAAATGTCATCTTCGGCACCTCAATCAGCACCGGCTTCTTTTTGGGCAGATATAGGTCGGGAAATTCCTTTTTATAATCCAGCTTCTTACTTTGCGCTTTTCGTTCCATCTGCCGCCCCCTTCTTTTTCTTCGGCTTCGGCATGGGAAGCTCCTGGCAAGTTACCTGCACCAGTTCGGCGAGACGTTCCCGATCCTCCAGCTCTTCAATGAGAAAATGCGGCTTGGCCCCATGATAGGGAATCCCCTCTTCCAGATCCGGCCAAAGCTTCCTTCCGCCCTCCGTGATTTTAAAGAACAACTGATCCTCACAAATAGTTGCAAAAAACTTTCCATTGCAGTAGATCCCATACTCTCCGAACATTTTCCGGTATGTTATCTCACCGGCTTCCCCCAGCTGATCGGCTACATACTCAACAAATTCTAATTTAGATGCCATACGGTGTCCTCCCTGCAGCCCTTATGTTACTGTTCGCTTCGTAACCGGCAACGCCCTGATTACAGATTTTTGCAACTCGGACTGACTGCTTTTGTTTTTATTATTGTATCATACAAAACCTGACACCGTATGTCTATATTTTCTCATTGTGCTTCTGCGCTACTCTCCATGCTTCCCTGCTTCTCTTTTCATCCGCAGTACCATATGGAGCGCCCCGGACAGCACGGCGGCGCAGGGCCAGATTATCCAGGTTCTACGCCAGTCAAAGGTCCAAAAGCTGACGCCGAGATAAATAGCTGTAACCACACACCAATAAATGACAAAAATCGGCTTTTTCGACTGTTCTTCCTTTGTAAATTCACCCTCGCGAAGCAAAATCTGACAGGCTTCCCACTGTTCCCCTGACCAGACAAATAAAAATACTCCCATAGACACCAGCAGCAATGTTACGTCCACAGCAATTACACTAAAGAAGTCATTGTCTCCCGTAAAGCACAAGGTAAGAAAAATAGGAAGGGTGGATGTTATGCACAGAAAAGTTCCGATTGCATGGCAGGTCCGGTAAAATGTGCTCATTTCCTCCTGACGCTTTCTGACAATTCCCTCCACACCGTATTGAAGACGGAATTTCCCCTTTTTCAAATACTCGTATTTTTCCAGCCGTGAGTCGTTTAGAAGAACCACAACCGATGCTGCGCCTACTATCAAAAGCAGAACCACAAGGCCGATTCCCCCAGCCGCATCCTCAGAAATCCGGGCCGTGGCAAGCTCCGAATAGCCGGCAAGGAAAATCAAAACCACCGGGCAAAGAATATATGCCGCAATTGCGAGTGCCGTGGAAAAACAATTGCGTTTTTTCTGTTCTATAAAATTGTCCGCTTCCTCCAGGGACACGCTTCTTAAATCTTCGTCCGTCTCCGCCTCTGTCGGCGCCGATACTTCTATCTCTTCCAGCTCTTCTTTTAATAAGTAGTCCGTACTCACCTGAAAAATTTCACTCATTTTCAAAATCCGCTCCAGATCCGGTATGGACGCGGTGCTCTCCCACTTGGATACCGCCTGCCGGGATACTCCAAGCTGCCCGGCCAGCTCCTCCTGAGACCATCCATGCTGTTTTCGCAATGCAATTATTTTATCTGCCAAAATCATAATTTTCCATCCTTTCTATTCCAGTTATATAAGGTACAACCAGCACATCCCGCATATCCTAAGGCAGAAGAATTTCCGGCCGCAAATCCGTGCGTTTGCAAATCCTTCTATGTACTGTTTGTTCCCTGCTGTTCCATACGCTCCAGTTCCGAAATATTTCATTCTGTTTCTTTTGACACTGTTTCAAGCGTTGTTGTTTTTAAGCTCCATATATCCGTACATGTACATATCCCCTTGGGTATGTGCTTATTTTAGGCTTTTTTTCGGTTGTCAACCACCAAGTGCACTTGGAAATTTGTAAACTTCGGGTTGCAACCGCCGTGATTTCTTACATATTTTTACTTTTTTTGTGCTCTTTGTCTGCATGAAGGGTTCCTTTTCACATATTGCATTTGTTCTTTTCCAATTTCATTATACGAACATGGATCTGAAAAAACAATGTTTTCATTGACCGGAATTTTGTTCTGATTTACAATAAAATGCAGAGACCTTTCACCAATACAAATTTATTTTAAGACGAGGAGCATATCTTTATGAAATCATCACAGGATTTGCGGGCGAATCTTCGCTCTATCGATCACCGGAGCTATCCGGCTTATAAAGATCTAAGAGGACAGTACGACTTCGGAAGCTTTGTCCTTTCCATTGACCATGTGCAGGGAGATCCTTTTGCCTCTCCCTCCCGGCTGTCGGTTCTTGTATCGGGAAAAAAAGCAGGATTTCCCGCCGAGTACTATGACACCTACCCCAAGCGCATTACCCTGCAGGATCATCTGACGCGTCTCTTTGCCGCGCAGCTCTCTTCGGGAAGCAAGCAGGCCAAGGGTTCGGGTAAGAGCGGACTTCTCGGCGCCTCGCGCTGCGGACAGGAAGTCCTGGAGCGCACGGCCTGCCGGGTTCGGGAGGGCAATGTAACTCTGCGTTTTGAAGCGGGATTTCCGGCCAGAGGGCGGACCATTGACGCCCGGGAGCTTGAGAAAATGCTCTTCGACATTCTGCCGGACTGTGTTCACGCCAGCCTCTATTTCCAGAAAATTAACAAGAACCGCTTAAAGGCCGCTATTGAGCTATGTGAGGATCAACAGTATATCCGAGAGCAGCTTCCGGCTCTGGGGCTTTGCGCCTTTCTTGCAAACGGTTCCATTCTCCCCAGACAGAGCGGCGTTTCGGATCGCCCCATGCAGGAGGCCGTGGCCTTTCAGTCTCCGGCTTCTATGGAAGTGACACTTGACCTTCCCAACCGCGGTCCTGTAACGGGCATGGGTATCCCCAAAGGCATTACCCTTTTTGTGGGCGGCGGCTATCACGGAAAGTCCACGGTGCTCCAGGCACTCCAGTACGGCGTCTACAATCACATCGGCGGCGACGGCCGGGAACTGGTTATCACGGACGAAAGCGCCTGGAAGCTGCGCTCCGAGGATGGCAGAAGCGTAACGGGCGTGGATATTTCCCCCTTTATCCGTCAGCTTCCGGGGCGCAGGGATACCCGGCATTTCTCTACGGAGGACGCCAGCGGCAGTACTTCCCAGGCCGCGAATCTGATGGAAAGCATGGAGAGCGGCAGCACGCTTCTGCTGATTGACGAGGATACCTCCGCCACCAACTTTATGATTCGTGATAAGCTGATGCAGCAGGTTGTGGCGCCGGAAGAAGAGCCGATTATCCCTTTTATTGAGCGGGTTCGCAGTCTTTATGAGGATTTCGGTATTTCTTCCGTGATTGTGGCGGGAAGCTCCGGCTCCTATTTCCATGTAGCTGACACGGTGGTGCAGATGAAGGAATATGTGCCCTACGATATTACCGGGCGTGCAAAGGAGGCTGCAGCGGCATTTCCCGTATTTTCCACTAAGCAGGATAAATTCCCGGCCTACTCCGCCAACCGCTGTCCCAGGGCTAATGCTACCGTAAAGCGGGATGACCGGCTGAAGCTTAAGGCTATGGGGACCCATGAGCTGCTTCTGGGACGGGATGCCGTGGAGCTTCGCTATCTGGAACAGCTTCGGGACGGGGAGCAGACTATGGCTCTGGCTTATCTCCTTAAGTTTCTGCAATTGCAGGTTATGGACGGAAAGAAAAATATGCCGACTCTTGCGGATCAGCTGGAAGCATTGCTGAATAATCAAGGGCTGGAAGGGCTCTTTGAGCACGGCGATGTCCGTTCCTCCCTGGCCCGTCCCCGGAGGCAGGAGATATTGGCCTGCGTGAACCGGTATCGGCAGTTGCTTGTATAGATTTAAAAAAGTGTCAAAAAATAAGCCATTTTTGTATTTTAATACTTGGTTGATAGCAAATAAGGATAAATTTTAGATTGCTAAAAGCATATTGAAAAAAGGCTTTGCATATGCTATAATGCCGATAGGCAAAAAGATATGACAGTTCCATGTGAACGTAGAACGAATCCCCAAACCGTAGTAGCGTACAGTTTGGGGATTCTTCTTTTCTTTTATAGTGGCAAATCACCCACTAGGCTATTTGTTGTCCTTTCGGTCACTGTCAAGCCATTTGATGATGTAGTGGCAGGCTACACCAGCCGCAACAGCGATTATAAAAGATATGACAAACTCCATGCAAACACCTCCTCCCGTTGCCGGGTGTAGGTTGGACAACACAAGAATTATAACATATCCATTAACATGCTTCTATCCTATTCCTAAAAGGTTTTGTGGTTGGGATTGTGGTTAACGCAATCCGATGCTCGCTATCACTGTGGACATCCCCAAAAAACATTTTGATAAGGACATCTTCTTTCGGCAAGTAAAGTTGAATATATTTTGAGTTTTATCCTTATCTGGTTTTATCCTTGTCCTTGTATCATTAACGCATAAACAGTCACCATGGCTTGATGCTTATGTTCCATATCAAAATAATAAAGTCGATAGAGATTAACTTTCCGATTTATATTGACAGTAGGGAAGTTGAAAAGTCAACATTAAATCCAAATATTCCGCAATCGACTAAGAATAAAGCCCGCAAAGGCTTTATTCATCCTCTAACCCCAAATTGCAATTGCGCCACAAAAAATGTTTCCTCCATCTGAAAATCCACGGTTCCGTTCATATGATCCATCATTTTACGCACACTTTTTAATCCAATCTGCGTGCTTTCTGTCTGATTGGACAAATTACTTTCTTTTACTTTGTTTTTGATAGAAACAATGAGAAATTGATCCAAAGAAGCCGAAAGGGAAACGGCTTCTTTTTTGTCCGCATATTTCATAATGTTGGAAAACAGATTATTCAATACGCGTTTTACCATTGTCTCATCCGCAGTCACTGCGGCAGAAGAAAAAATAGAAGCGTTGGAATCGGGGAACTGAAGGTCTGTTGTAAACCCTGCCAGACGCAAAAAATCGGAGTGTTCCTGCAAATCGTTCAAGAAAAACGAAACCGGAAGCGATACAAGCGAAAGGTTTTCTCCGGATTCTTCTGCTTCGTCAAAGACCAGCGCATATTCAAACATCCGGTCTGTCATTTCTTTTAAATCGTCTGTTTTGGCAATACAGCGGCTGATATATTCCGTCTGCATATCCGGATTCCGGTTGAGATTTAGAATTTCCAGATATCCTTTTAATATTGTAAGCGGCGTACGCAGATCGTGAGAGAGGGCGGCAATCAGCTCCTGATTGGATTTGTGTACTTCCTGTTCGTGCAGAAAATTTTCGCGTAGCGCAGAGCGGAGACTGTCAAGCTCTATTGCCAGAATACCGATTTCGTCGCAGCCTGCGCTTTGCACAGGGGTGGTAAGATCGCCGGAGGACATCTGCAAAATAGCATGTTCTAAACGGGCGATCGTTTTTATTTTCTTTCCGACAAAAAACAATATGACGAACAGAAACAGAAATATACACAAAAACATGCAGAATACGGCGTAAGGAACAATGAAAAAAGAGCTGTGGTAAAAGGAAACCAGTACCGAGGCATAACCGTTTTTAAACTTAATCGCGCGTTCATGGTTTTGGTTTACGTCTTCGTCAATCCATCGATAGGTCAATTGGAAGAATGTATTGAACGGCTCGCTCCAAAGCATAGCCTCCGGAAAACAGCTTGCCCTGTACAGCCCGTCTTCCAGGCCGTAGATTGAGATGCCGGTATAGTCATCTGCCAGAGAAAAGTACGGCTGAATGGCATTTACTGCGTCTTCATCGTCTTCAAAATCCGGAACATCGTATTTTTTTGCCTCTTCTATCAATTTTGTCCAGAAATCATCTTTCGGCATAGGAAAAAAGCGCAGGCTGGAAGGAAGCCGTTCTGCCAGACCGTAGTATACGCTCCATTTGTTATGCCAGAGAAAACGAAATAACGAAAGGCAGAGCGATCCTGTGACCAGGATCAGAAGAAAGAGCTTTGTGCGTATTTTGATATGGGAAATTCGTTCTTTTATAGAATGTAATCTAGTCAAAATGATACCCCTTTCCCCATGCCGTTTTAATAAAAACCGGTTTTTTTGGGTCTTTTTCTATTTTCTGGCGTAAATTGCGGATATGGACCATTACGGTGTTGTTCGCTCCGTAGTACCAGGGATCATCCCAGACGGCTTCATATAGACGCTGTGCGGAAAAAATCTGGCGGCGGTTGGATGCAAGCAGTCGCAGCATTTCATATTCCGTACTGGTCAGTTCTATTTTTTGCCCGTGCAGAAATACTTCTTCCCGTTCCGAATCGATCATCAGCCCGCGCACGGAGAGCTGTCTGACAGACGATGCCGCCGTTTGCTTTTCTTTTCCCTGATAGACGTGGTAGCGGCGGATCAAAGCTTTTGCGCGTCCGATCAGTTCCGGATAAGAAAACGGTTTTTCCAAAAAATCATCTCCTCCGCTGGAAAAACCGAGAATTTTATCGCTGTCGGTCGTTCTGGCGCTTAAAAATAGAATCGGGACATTGCTTGCTTCCCGAATACTCTGGCACGTTTCATATCCGTTCATACCCGGCATCATGATGTCAAGAATGATCAGGTCAAATGCCTGTTTTTTGATTTCTGTAAGCACGGATGTTCCGTCTTTTGCTTCCGTAACCGAAAACCCTTCTCCGGTCAACAGCACTTTAATAATTTCACGGATTTCAGGATTGTCGTCGGCAATTAAAATATGCGGGATCTCCTGTGTCATAATGATAGTCTCCTTTGTATTTTCCAGTATATTATACAAGATTTAATGAAAAATAGGAAATTCTTTAGAAACCTTAAGAAATACTTTATGGGATTTCTAAGGGAAGAAGCCTACCATAGAAGTAAAGGAGGCGCTTCTATGAAGAAAATCAGAAATAAAACTTATTTTTTCCTGCTGGGTTTGACATTGTTTATGGTATGGTTTTTGGTCGGACGTTTTGGTCTTTTTGCATCGAACGGTGACTGGTTCAGTCAGCACAGCGTAATTCCGGATCAGTTTAGGCAGCAGTTTTATGCGACGGGACAATGGTTCCCGGAGTTTGCGGCGCAACTTGGGGCAGGGCAGAATATTTACAATTATTCCTATTATGGTTTGTACAATCCTGTTATTTTGCCGTCTTACCTGCTGCCGTTTGTAAATATGGGTGATTATTTGATGGCGGTAAGTATCTTGTGCCTTGCAGCGTCGGTTCTGCTGATGTATTACTGGCTGGGCACGCATGGATTTTCCGCACAGGTGCGGCTGTCGGTTACGGTAGTATTTCTTTTGGCAGCGTCGATGATTTACCAGTCACACCGCCAGATCATGTTTGTAAACTATATGCCGTTTTTATGTATGGCTATAATCGGCGTGGATCGGTACTGGAATAAAAGAAAATACGGACTTTATCTGGCAGGCGTTTTTCTGATGATTATGACGAGTTTTTATTTTTCTATTGGAGGACTTTTGGCATTATGTCTGTACGGCGTAAGCCGATGCGAAAAACAGAGCCCTAAGAGACGTGTGTTTGGTTTTATCTTTCCGACTGCGGCAGCCGTGTGCCTTGCCGGCGTTTTGCTCGTTCCGACGGCATGCGCATTGTTTGCAAGAAACGACGGTTCCAAACAGGGGCTGTCTGTTTCGTTATTGTTTCCCGATTTTTCGCAAAGCCGGTTTGCGTATGACGGATATGGAATCGGGCTTACAATCGGAATTCTTAGCGTTTTGTTTCTCTGCCTGGCAGGTAGAAATCTTAAGGAGCGGTTTTTAGCGGCAGGGTGTTTGACCGTGATCACAATTCCGTTTTTTTCCTGGGTGTTAAACGGAGGGCTTTACGCGAGAGGGAAATCCTTAATTCCGTTTCTTCCGGTGTTCTGTTATCTGACGGCGGTTTGTCTGGAAGGGATCCGGCGGAAAGAATTTTCTAGCCGGATGTATCTGGCAGGATATTTGGCTTCTGTCACTTGGAGTGTCTGCTCGTTTTTGATCTGCGGTCATGGGAAACTGACGGAGATCTATGGGATGATGTTTGCAGAGCTGCTGCTGCTGCTTCTGTTTTTTCTGTGGTATCAAAAAAAGAGGGATCAAACAAAGAAGATGTTTCCTGTTTTTTTGCTTCCGTCGATGATTTGTCTTTTGTTATCCGCTGCAGTACAAAACGGAAACGGAACCGACCGGTTAAATGCCGATGTTTACAGGAGCGTGACGGATGATTCCTGGGGAGAGGAAATTTCTGGCGTACTGCGGCAGGAAGAGGGACTCTATCGGCTGGAACAAAGCGGCAGCCATGAGGAAAAAAAGGCAAATATCAATCGTACATGGGATGTGCGGCAGTGGTCGGTTTCATCGTATTCTTCCGCTTATCAAAAGTTATATAAAGATTTTCGGGAAAATGTGTTTCAGACAGAACAGCCTCTGCGGAACTGCCTGATGCAGTCGGTTTCGGAAAACCCGCTGTTTCAGAAATTTATGGGAGTAAAATACCGGGTGGGAGAGAATGCAGAAAAAGATACAGACGGTAAGATTTCTGTCAGCAGGCAGGAGAATGCAGCGCCGGTCATTTATGCGACGGATCAGGTGATTGCAGAAGACGCATATCGGAATATGGCGTTTCCATACAATCAGACGATATTGATGCGGTATGCGGCAGCCAAAGGCGGAACAGAGCCGGATACGCGGGAGATTACGGCATCTATGCCGGATATATGGGAGACGGAAGTTCGGATTTTGGAACATCTCGGCATACATAAAACGGATAGCGGCTATCAAATCGAAACAAAACAAAAAGTAAAAACATCGCTGGCTGTGGCAGGATCGGAAGCAGATCGAGAACGGATTTTATTTTTACAGTTTGATGTAAAAAACCGCAGGAAGAGTCAGGATGTCATCATAGAACTTGCGGGAATACGCAACAATTTAAGTGCAAAAAGCCATGTGTATTATAACGGAAATCGGACGTTTACTTATGTGATGAAGTTAAAGAAAGGGCAGAAAAAAGCGGAGCTTTTGTTTGGGGAAGGAACGTATTCGATCTCAAATATCCGAAGTTTTTTGGGAGATGCGGCTGTATTAAGCGAGGACTCCTTATACCAGTCTGCGTTTTGTCCGGACTGGAAGATGACGGAAGGCAGCCGGATCTGCGGAGATATGGACGTCGTGCGCACGGGATATCTTGTGACGTCGATTCCGTATGATCCTGGATTTGAGATTTGGATCGACGGAACGCGCACGGAAAAAGAAATCGTAAATACGGCGTTTCTCGGAGCGAAGATTTCAAAAGGTGAGCACAGGATCGAGATTGTGTATCATGCGCCCGGCGCATTCCTGGGAAAGGCAGTATCCGGAATGGCGCTTGTATGCCTGGCGGCTGCGGGAGTTTTGGAACGAAAGAAAAATTATGTGGTTTCTGCTGCATTTCGTTACAACTTTCTAACAATTTTGATGTATCATAAAAAGAAAATAAAGGCGATAGGTGGAAAATAGAAAAATGAAAGAGTAAACCGACGGTAAAAAAAAGAAATGAGACCGGAGATTTCGGATGCAAAACTCCGGTCTTTTCCTGCGTCATGCAAAATAAGAACGTTTGTTCATAATGTGCATTGACAAACATGTATGTTTGCTTTATAATGAGCAATAGAAAAAGAATTCCGGCATTTCAGCAAAATTTCAAAACAATTAATTTCATAATACAGAGAACAGATTTCCCGATTTTGTATCGGGGAATTGTTACTTTTATGTTGTGTTCGGGTTGTGATGCATATATAAAATCATACCTTTCGAACCTGTATTTTTTATACACTTTTTTAGGGAGGCGGTGATTCATTACAAGAAAATGGTAAAACACATGGAAATGTCTGAGACAGCTTTTGGATGAGAAGTCGTACGTTTGATGAAATTATGCTACAGCAAGAGGAACGCCAAAAAAGATAAGTAAAAGGAGAGGTTTGGCATGTGTCAATTTAAAAGCGGGATTATTTTAAGGAACAGAGTGGTGCTGACACCGGACGGAAATGAAAGTCATACTGATTTATTGAATCAGCTTGGAATGGAAGATAATTATATGAATGCTTCCAAAGCATTTGTAAAAGCAGAACTGATACCAAAACATGGGAACCGGGCGGCGGATGCCAGCGAATGGACGTATCGGGCAGATCAGGATATAGTACCGGACTGGTATGAAACGAACGCCGGCAGATACGAAATGGAATTTCGGAACGCCGTAAGGGACTATATGCACAAAAGAATCTGCGTCATCTGCAACCGGGCGTGGACCGTAATGAAAACGGATGAAACGGGTACATATTATCTGATGGACGGAAGCCTTGGAAAATCGGAGTTTGGTGAGTCCAATAATTATGCCGATTCCTATGTCCGCAGAAATCTCAACAACAGTGATCTTGCCAGAGATTTACGGGAAGAATTCGGAGAGAGGCTTTCGCCGATTCGGACAAATTTACTTTCATTGGACGGGTTAAAGGATTATGGAGAAGTGGATGGGGATATCCTGGCGATTCCCACGTTGGATTTATATCGGGAATGCAGGGAACATATTTTAAATTCGGATGGACGCTGGTGGCTTGCTACTCCAAACTCCACGCCATCCGGCTGCAGTTCCGGTTGTGTACATTACGTGGATGCGGGCGGAGATGTGGATTATGACTGGTGTGATGCGTTTGGAGCGGTACGGCCGTTTTTCATTCTGCCGTCATAGAGAGTGCGGGCAGGGCAGACCTTACAGAATATAAAAATTCCCCACAGGAATGGAAATACATTTCTGTGGGGATGGTTGTGTGTTTTGATTATGCGCAATCTCCCATGACAAAATAGATGAATCTGAGATAATCGCCGGTATCGGTAAGCTGAAATTCTACTTGATGATTTTTTTCTGACTCTTCTTTCATTAAACGGAACGCAGATTGATCGCTTTTTAAATTGTGAAGCGACTGGTCAGCGGAGCATAAAAGCACCGTTCCTTTGCTTTCCTCTACAAGTTTTGTAAGTTTTTCGACATCTGGATTCTGATACATCTTCACTTTTAACATTCTTTTTTCCTCCTCATTCTTCGTTTCAGCAAGAGGATACTTCCAAATTCTGGTTGAAACAATTCCATTCCCGACATATAATATAACAAAACCGCCAAATTGAAAGGAGATCTTATGGTACGCAAAGATTTCGGATTCCTGTTAAACCGGGCATCAAAAGAGCTGAAACCGCACGGAACGACGGAGTTTCCCTGCGCCGTGTATGCTTCACGACACACGGAGAGATCCAAAAATGTCATTCCCTGGCACTGGCATGAAGAGATGGAGATTATTTATATTGCAAGCGGGACATTAAGAGCCAAAGTACCTTCCCGGACATTTATTTTAGAACAAGGAGACTGTATCGTGATAAATTCAAATGTGCTGCATTTTGCCGCTGCGGAAGGCGAATGCAGCCTGCATTCGCTTGTGTTCGCTCCATCGTTGATCGGCGGAACGGAGGAATCGGTATTTACCAGAAACTATATACGCCCGCTTTTATCCTGTCCCTCTTTTTCTGGTTTCTGCTTTCCGGCATCCAAGGATGAAAGGGCGGCGGACTGGTTTTGTGAGGCGTTTACGTCTATGACGCAGAATGTACCGGGATTTGAATTTACCGTCAGGGAAAATCTGTCGCGGTTTTGTTATTCCTTGTATGAAAAATTCCAACCGCAGCTGGGCAGGTGGAATCCTGCTTTGAATCAGGATTCTCTTCGGGTAAAGAAGATGCTTGCCTATATGCATGAGAACTTTGCGGATAATATTACGCTGGCAGATATTGCGAGATCTGCGGACATCAGTGAACGGGAATGCTTGCGCTGTTTTCAAAGGACGATCCAGCTTTCACCCATGCAGTATTTGCTGAAATACCGCATCATGCAGGGGGCGGAGCTTCTGATCAGCCGTCCGGCGGACGGCGTGGCTGAAATCGCTGGTTTCTGCGGATTTGACAGTCCCAGTTATTTTACGAAAATGTTTGGCCGCTTTTATGGCTGTACGCCGCGTGAATATCGGAAATTGAATGCAGAGGGGTAGAAGATTATTGATATTTTTTTAAAATAAAAGAATTTTACTGATAAGATGAAAAATATACCGAATATGATGTACATCAGTTGTGGAAATAAGGAAAAAATTGTATAATATCACAGGTGGATTTTTAAAAGAAATGATAACAGTGTAATAAAAAATGTGAGATTAATTAAAAGGAATATAACGTATTTTACTAATTAAATAATTGTAAAGGAGGATAAATGGCAGAGTGATTTATTTTAAATGTGTGGAAGAGCAGTCAGAGAGAATTCCATCTATTATAAATACGATAGACAGATGGATACATTCTCCCGCATTAAAAAAGATTCTGGAATCATTTGGTACGGATATTCCGGATGGATTAAATATTACTGAAACAGTTCAGTGGTTATTAAATTTCAGCGATGAATGGGATTATCGAAAAAAGCAGCAGAACGCAAAGGATCAAGCAACAAAAGAAGCGGCGCGCTGGCTGTTGAATGATCATGCAGTCACAGAGTCACAGAGTAGGGCAGTATGGGAAGGAATTGCCGATTTGGGATTGCAAGGCGCTGATACGCCCGCAAGAAGCGATTATGATTATATCATTGCATTGGGAGGTGCAAGACTGTCATGTCTTTTGCGTCCGCAGTATGCCAAAAGAGTGATGGAACAATATGTATTATATCCCAAAGCCGTAGTTATGCTTTCAGGAACACGCCCGATTGCAGATTCGGAAAGAATCGTTACGGATACGTATGCCAAAGGGGCAAACACAGAGTATGATTTGATCTGCAAAGGTGCGGAACAAAGCTTCGGGGTATCTGAATTCCGAGAACAGCGTCATGATGACAGTAATCAGAATCTTTCCTGGGCAATTCGAACATATGCTAACGAATTTCCTGTGATTTCCATTGCGGGACCGTCTACGGAGCCAAACATACGTAGGGCAAATTCCGCAGATACCTATCAATTCTTTTTTGAGAAGTTCAAAATTTCAGAAGGAGAGAAGCTTCTTCTGGTTACCAGTCAGATTTATGTGCCATACCAGCAGATCGAAGCGATCCGAACCTTATCACTGCCATATGGTGTTTTGACAGAAACGATCGGATTTCCAAATGAATGGTCGGGCAATCTGCAGGGGATGCAGCAGCCTGTGAATTATTTACAGGAAATCAGATCAACGATACAGGCAATCAGCCGGTTTTTGTTGTCAATATCACAAGTGAAAGGATGAAAGAAATGATTATACCAGAAGATTTGAAACAGTTAAACAGAGGTTTTTTTGCCGAAATATCATTTGCTACAAATTGTGAGAATGTAATGAATTGTATTCCATTTATTGGAGCAGGCATGTCTGCCGATTTTGGATTTCCACTGTGGACGCAGTTGATAGCTAAGATTGCTGAAGATTTAGACAGGCAGGACATCCTAGAGGACTTAACAAACGGGAAAATGGATTTTGAACAAGCAGCCAGTGAACTATATCAGGCTGCGGGTGACAAATTCTTATTTCGTAAAATTGGGGAAAACTTATTTAACAAAAATGTAACAGATGATGAGATTGCCGGTTCCGCAGTAGAGTTGCTGCCGTATCTATTTGGAAATAGGCTGATCATTACTACGAATTACGATAACGTTTTGTCTGATGTCTATGCAAAACGTGCCGGCGGAACAGCTATGAGTGTGTTGAGTTTTCAGGATGATGTTGCTGTACAAGCGGCGCTTTTTAATATGGCTCCTGCTATTTTTAAACTACATGGAGATTTTAATATAGGCAGAGAGTATATCCTTACAAAAGAGCAGTATAACAGATATTATAACAACTGTAGTTTTAAAAGGGAATTATATCGGGTTTTAACAACCAGAAGTTTGTTTTTTTTGGGCTGCAGCTTAGAGCATGAGAGGTTTTTAGATGTATGGGGTGAGGAGATTCGCAATAACCCTCATATTCATCACTATGCGATTTTGGAAGCAGACGAAGATGAGACAAAACAAAGAGATCGTAGAGAAAGGTTTGAAGGAAAAAATATCACCGTGATTTGGTATCCGCATGGAAGACATGACAGGGTTCGTGATTTATTGGAGATAATCGGAAAAAAAGTCGGACGTTTGGATTATGATTATCCTGCTGTAGCGTATCAGCACAGTTTCGTAGAAAGAAAAGATGCATTCAGCACGGAAAATCTGATGAAAACCATTTACGGAAATTCAGAAGATGGACTGCTTTCCAGCATACAAGGAGATTTTCAAAGCAAATTTATTTATATCACTGGATTAGGAGGTATCGGAAAGACGACGCTTTTAAATCAACTTTATCATCAAATAGAAAAGAAGATAAATTCTAATGTACCGGAAGATATAAAAATTTTTCATATGGAGTTTTGCGGCGATTGGAGTACGACGCTTAAAACAAGAAAAATTAATATAAAAAGCAAACGCCGGCATTATATTTTATTTGTAGATAATTTGCCGGAAGATTGGTATGTAAAGGAAGGGGAAGAGTTTAAACAATTCGCTGGAAGATGCCAGATTTTTGCAACTTCCAGAGCGCGCATGACGGACGCAGATTTTCACTATGCCATTCCAAATACCGAACAGAGATATTACGTTGACTTAGGATGGAACTTTCCCAATCCAGAAGATTTATTTATGAAATATTTTAATCCGACGGATCCGGAGCTCTTTAAAGGGAATGCATCTATCAAAGAAATCATTCAAATTTCAGGCGGTCATACGCTGGCAATTGAAATTTTAGCAAACCATGCCAGAGAGCGGTGCAAAGGAACGAACGCGGATGGCTCTGTTGAAATCATTCAAGATTTTTTGAAAGAACTGAAAGAAAATAAATTTGATTTAAGTGAATTATGTGATATCAGAAATCTGAACAATAACAAGAATTTTTATGAAGAAATCACAGATCATCTGGCTAAGCTGGTTCAGATGGATGAATTGTCAGAAGGGGAAAAGGAATTGATGCGTACGTTTTCTTTGTTGGCAGATGCTTTGTTTCACCCGGAACATATTCAATATCAATTTCCATATGACTGTATGGATCACTTGATTCGTCTGGGTTGGATACAGGTTTATGGCGCAGACGATTATGTCATGCATGAAATTGTAAAAAAACTGGCTTATGACAGAGAAAGAAACGATGAATTCGGATATTTAAAGATACGGAACTTGGTTGCCTGTCTTGCAAGAACGCTGACAAAAAGAAATATTGAAAAGGCAGGGCGCACGGTTTTTGATGAAATGGATACGATTCATCATGCACAATCGATTTATGATTATCTTAAACGTATCTTGCCGCAGCAGGAAGACGTTGATATTTTAGATGTTTCCAATCCTTATAATGACAGTGATTTTGTCGAAATGATAAATAATCTTTTTTCCTCTTATGATGATATTGATTTAAGAGATAAAGCTTTTTTGGGTAGTCAGGAGGCGGAATTATTAAGCCGGAATACGCATGATTATGCCCTTTATACATATGCGGTATCAGCAAATAGTATAGGTTTCTTATGCGCTCATTCACAAAATAACCGTCTTCCAAATAGGGAACATTTACAGCAGGCTTTTACCTATTTAAAAAATGCGGAAAAAGCATTAGATGAGATGTTTGATCAAAGCAATAAGGAGGCAAGAATATTAAGAGGTAAAATACTTAGTAACTATGGAGCATGTTACAATGCCTGTCTGAAATTGGATACAGCATTAAAGAGAGAAAAAATACAAATGGGAGAGCCGGCTGACAAAGAGTTAGAAGATAGGATTTTACAGGATTTTCAGAATGCCGTGAAATATCATACACAATCGCTTGAATTGCGAACAAAATTGTATGATGAATATGGGGATGAAGATCTTCCTGATTTTATCTTTACCAGTAAGGAAAATATAGCAAACGATTATTTTCAATCCGGTCATCTTGCGGAAGCGGTAAATTTGCGGTTATCATTTTTGCCGGATTTTGAAAAATATTACGGGGATAAGGTACATACCAAGAAATTTGTAACATTGCGGAATCTTGGCGATACCTGCAAATATATCGTTTTAGAGTTAAAACAAAAGAAAGAGGTTTCCGGTGTTTCTCAGGAAGACTTGCCAAAATATAAAGAAATGGCAATTCAATATCTTGAAAAGGCAAAAATTATGAGACGGGCTTTGGATAATCACAAAGATATTATAGGGGAAATAGATAAGAGTTTGGAGTTACTAAGAGAACAGTGAGTATGCGTGTGAATATTTATATGAATTGAGTTTTTTATGATCATTGACAGACCTGGTAGCAGACTTTGCTGCCAGGTTTTTGTAGAATACATGTAGAACAATATTTCATTACAATTCAATTCAGAGGCGGTTTAAGTTTGGACCTATGATTTTGTGTCTGTGTTAGAGTAGCTTCTTTGTTATTTAATAAAGTCGAGTCAGAAAATACATACATAGAAAACGTTTTACTTTTTGCCTATGGGGATATGATGTATAATATGGCTGCCGTATGAGAGCTTAGTCTTGTACCCGTAGGTTGTCGGTTTTATTGCTGTTTTTTTGAAAAAAGATGGTAAATAATTTGATTGAATATTGGTATTTGAAATTGAATCAGTTTGTAAATTAGAAAATAAAATTCCGCTATTGAGGTAATTAGGGTTTTTATTAGAAAATTATGAGTTGGTCAATCTGGATATGTTATTTAAAAAAGTTCTTATATCCTACTCTTATATTCAGATAAAAAATATTTCATAAATATCCGTAGTATGCTTTGATTTGAAAAATATAAAAGGAGACTGAGAGATGGGTAAAACATTGAGAAATGTTCAAATGAAAAAAATAGAAGAATTATCGGCTCCACTACTGTTTTAGCTTCCTGTCTTGATTTATAATAGTTTTAGGCAGGATTAAGTTTGGACGCACCTTGGAGGATCTGCACCCCGTTTGTCAACGTAAATGTTTTGCCCTTGAGCACAGCATATTGTCGCGCCTTTTATGGTTAGCACGAGTAGCAAAGTCCGTATCACCTCGGGCAAATCTCCTGCCCATTCTATTGCAAAGGAGATGCTCTGTATGAAAGACCTTCTGGAAATTTCTTGTGGGCTGGATGTCCACAAAGATAAAATTGTTGCCTGTATCCTGACTGGCCCTTTGGGTAAGCCGACAAACTCTGAAATCCGGGAGTTTACCACCTTAATCCCGGATATGATTGCTTTACGGGACTGGATCGTTTCTCAAAGCTGCCATCATGTCGCTATGGAAAGCGCAGGTATTTACTGGCTGCCTATTTATGAAATACTCGAAGAAGCGTTTGGCGGCGATATTACTTTGCTGGTTGTAAACGCACGCCATATGAAGAACGTCCCTGGCAAGAAAACAGACATGCGGGATTCTGAATGGATTTCCACCCTGCTGCGTGCCGGGCTATTGAATGGCAGCTTTATTCCGGAAAAAAGAATCAGGGAGTTCCGTGATTTAAACCGTTACCGTAAGAGCGTCATCCGTGACATCACATCCCAGAAAAACAGGGTTGAGAAGTCCCTGCAAAGCTCTGGCTTCCGTCTTTCCTCCTTTATTTCTGATATTTTTGGCGCTTCCGGCAGGAACATCATCCGGCATCTCACTG
>OFGX01000176.1_pt1 | contig 55278 bp, 61 predicted proteins | sample 1521831 | NCBI WGS metagenome assembly OFGX01 (sample SAMEA3504080, study PRJEB24116) | mouse gut metagenome | biome: mouse gut; feature: mouse-associated habitat; material: faeces | place: Denmark | collected 2011 | reverse complement strand
TGGCAGACGAGATCCGCAAGAAGATGTTTGTATTCGAGGATATTATGCTGCTTGACGACCGTGCAATCCAGCGCGTGCTCCGCGATGTGGACAACAATGATTTGGCGGTAGCGCTCAAAGGTTCCAATGAAGACGTCCAGAATACGATTTTCAAGAATCTTTCCAAACGTCTGGCTTCTATGATACGCGAGGATATGGAATTTATGGGGCCGGTCCGTATGAAAGATGTGGAAGAGGCGCAGCAGAAGATTGTTGGCGTAATCCGTAAGTTAGAAGAGTCTTCAGAGATTGTAATCTCCAGAGGCGGAGGTGACGAGATCGTTGTCTAATTTGTTCAAGCAGTACAATACCGTAGAACGGGAAAAAGACGTACGCGTCATTGATTACAATCCTATGGTAGAAGAAAAACTCGCGGAACTGGTTCGTCAGCAAAACGGCGGCGGACCAGATGCTGATGGTTTCCAGGCGCTTGGATTTGTAGTGCCGGAAATTATAGAGGAAGATCCGCAGGAAGCCATAGAGCGGCAGAAACGGGAAGCGGAGGAAATTTTAAATTCGGCCCGCAGGGAAGCGGAAGAACGAATAGCATCCGCACAGTCGCAAGCCGTAGAGATTCAAAACGAAGCCAGGGAGTCCGGTTGCAAACAGGGCTATGAAGAAGGATATGCAAAGGTTAAAGCAGAGCTTGAAGAGGAATACGGGCAAAAGCAAAATGAACTGGAACGGCTTAAATGTGAGTTAATGGAAGATTACAACAAACAGTTGCGGGAACTGGAGCCAAAGCTTTTGGATACAATCCTGACGGTTGTAGAAAACGTTTTCCATATACAGTTTGACGATAAAAGGGAAATCTTGTTGTATTTAGTCCGCAATGCCATTGCGAATATTGACGGATGCAGAAGTTTCTGCATCCGTACAGGGAAGGCGGAAAAAGAATTTTTAGACAGCCACAGGGAAGAGATACTTTTGGGTATCGGACATGAAATTTCCCTAGAAATTGCGGCAGACGTTTCACTCGAAGAGGGTAAGTGCATCATTGAAACGGATACGGGCATCTTCGACTGCGGTACCGGCGTGCAGCTTAAGAACCTAATAAAAGATTTAAAATCATTATGTTTGTGAGGATGAAACAAAAGTGGCATATAATTTAGAAAAATATTTACAATTAGCAGACCGTACCTATTTTGACCGCCTTGGGAAGGTGGCTAAAGTTGTGGGATTAACGATAGAATCCATAGGGCCTGAAGCAAAACTGAATGATTTATGCCGCATCATGATTGACAAAAATAAGGACATTTCCGTAATGGCAGAAGTGGTGGGGATACGGGACAACCGCCTGCTGCTGATGCCGTACGAAAGTGTGGAAGGCTTAGGGATTGGGTGTACTGTGGAAAATACGGGACATCCTTTATCTGTGTGTGTGGGCAACGAATTACTCGGGCATATGGTAGACGGGATTGGCCGCACGGCAGAACCTGTGGCGTTTACCGAGGCCAGACAATATTCGGTAGAAGCGCCTCCGCCGGATCCTATGAAAAGAAAGATCATTGACGAAGTGCTTCCTTTGGGCGTAAAAGCAGTTGACGGGCTGATTACCGTAGGAAAAGGGCAGAGAATCGGAATATTTGCGGGTTCCGGCGTAGGTAAAAGTACGCTGTTAGGTATGTTTGCGAGAAATACAAGAGCCGATGTAAATGTAATCGCCCTGATTGGCGAGCGCGGCAGAGAAGTGCGGGAATTTATAGAACGGGATTTGGGAGAAGAAGGCATGGAGCGCTCTGTGGTTGTGGTTGCTACCTCCGATAAGCCTGCGCTAATCCGCAACAAAGCGGCAAAAACAGCGACGGCAATTGCGGAATATTTCCGTGACCAGGGGAAAGACGTGCTGCTGATGATGGATTCGCTTACGCGTTTTTCTATGGCGCAGCGTGAAATCGGCCTTGCGTCCGGCGAGCCTCCGGTTACAAGAGGATATCCGCCGAGCGTTTATTCGGAAATGCCCAAACTCTTAGAACGTGCCGGAAATGCCGAGTCGGGATCGATTACCGGGTTATATACGGTGTTGGTAGACGGGGATGATTTTAATGAGCCGATTACCGATACGGCGCGTAGTATATTAGATGGGCATATTATGCTTTCCCGGAAACTGGGGCATAAGAACCATTACCCTGCAATTGATATCCTGCAGAGTATTTCGAGGGTTATGAGTTCCATTGCGGCCGGAGATCACAAGGCTGCGGCCGGTAAGCTGAAAAATGTGCTTGCAACTTACCAGGAAGCAGAGGATTTGATTAATATTGGCGCATATAAACGGGGTTCCAATCCCGGTATTGACTATGCGGTTTCCAAAATAGACGCGGTGAACGCATATTTAATGCAGGATACAATGGAAAAATTTGACTTCGAAGAGGAAAAACGTATGTTAGAAGCCCTCTTTGCGGAATAAGGTGAATCAAATGGCAGTGTTTCGCTACAAAATGCAGAGTATATTAGATATCAAGCAAAAACTCGAAGAACAGGAAAAAATTGCTTTTGGCATAGCGGCCGCAAAACTTCAGGAAGAACAGGAACTTTTACAGAAATTTATGGTCAGGAAAGCGGGCTATGACCGAAAGGCGAGGACGCTTGTGGAAGGAACGATTGATCTTTTGGAAATCAACGCCTGCCGCAGAGCCATTGAAGTGATGAAGACAAAAATACGCGCGCAGATGCTGGAAGTACATAAGGCGCAAAGACAGCTTGAAGCTGCCCGCCAGCGGCTGAATGCGGTTATGATAGAACGTAAGACATATGAGAAACTAAAAGAAAAGAAGTTTGAAGAGTTTAAACAGGAACTTTTGCAGGAAGAGAAAAAAGAAATCGACGAATTGGTCAGTTACACGTATCATCAGAATGAAGAATAACAGGTGGTGGACAACATGGATAATGAAAACGCAATAAAGACGGAAGAGGAAAACGGAGATAAAAAAGCTGCAAAAAAAGCCGCAAAACTGGCAAAAAGAGAAGAAAAAGCAAAAAAAAGGGAAGAAAAACAAAGGCAAAAGCTGGCGAAAGCCGGAGCGTCTCCGGAGGAAATCGAGCGGGCGCTGGCAAACGGCGCCGAGTACGAAGAAGAGGGCGGGAGCCGTCTGGCCGTCTTTTTTGTAACGTTGGTCATTGTCGTAATATGGCTGGCAATTCTGGCTCTTCTGGTCAAAATGGATGTAGGCGGTTTTGGTTCTACGGTACTTCGGCCGCTGTTAAAGGATGTTCCTTACCTGAACCGGATTCTGCCGGAAGAAACAACGGATATTGCGAATGTAATGCCGGAACAAGGCGCTACGGAAAATCCGTATGCGACGCTGGATGATGCGGTTGCGCGGATCAAGGCGCTTGAGATAGAACTGCAGGAAGCGAAGAATGCCGTGGAAGACGGCCAGAACAAAATTGCGGAACTGAATGAACAGTCGGCGCAGTTAGAACAGTATAAAGCGAATGAAGCGGCATTTGTAGAGCAGAAGCAAAAATTTGATGAAGAGGTTGTATTTTCCGATCAGGCTCCCGATATAAATGAATACAGAACCTTTTATGAGGAAATTGAGCCTGCCAATGCGGAAGCTATTTACAAACAGGTAATCGAACAGCAGCAGCATGACGGGGAACTGGAAAAATACGTCAGTATGTATTCTACCATGAAGCCCAAGCAGGCGGCGGCAATTTTTGATACCATGACAAACGATCTGAAACTTGTGGCCAGAATTTTAGAGGCCATGGAGGCAGACGCCAGCGCTGATATTCTGGGGGCGATGAATGCGGAAACAGCGGCAAAGCTGACCAAAATCATGGAACCCTCTGAATAATAAATAATTATTATCACAGAAAGGAGGCGAAAGAAAATGGGAACTGATATTTCAGGAATTACAAAAACAATCATGCAGGCCAGAAGCAGCTTAAAAGCGGAAGCGTCAGGCAATGCAAAAGAGCAAAAGGCTGCTGTCAGTTTTATGCAGTTTATGAGCCAGAGCGTTTCACAGCCGTCCAATACGGCGTTCCGTATGGAACCTGCTGAGAAAAACACGACAAAGGCAGCGTATGACAGTTGTTATGATGCGGCAAAAAGCGTTACCGTAAAAGAGGAGGCCGTACCGGAAGAATTGGTTTCAGAGGCATCCGGCCTTATGGAAGGGTATGAAGAGGACGTCAGGGAAATATTAAAAGAAGAGCTTGGAGTGACGGATGAAGAAATCAGCCGGGCGATGGAACTTTTGGGGATGGACTTTTCGGATTTATCTAATTTAAAAGAACTCGCTGCTTTGGTGCAGGAGTTGACGGGGGAAGATATAGGAACCTTGTTTTTAAGCGAAGCCTTCCAGAATGTAAAAGAACAGGTTATGGCAGTAACAGAGGAATTGTGCGGCCAGCTTGGTATCACCAAAGAGGAATGGAATCTGATTTCGGATGCTTTGGCGCAGGACAAACCGGAACATGCCTTGCCGTCTGACGATATCTCAGACGGGATCCCAAAGGAGACAGAAACACCAAAAGTTCCGGCGCCCGTTGAAAAAGACGAAGCTTTGCCGGAGCATAACGGATCCGGGCAGGATTCCCTAAAAGGGCAGGAACAAAAGGCCGCTGCAGTAAAAGAAGCGCCACAGCAAGAACCGGTTTACACAGAAGAAACCCGGCAGGAAGGACAGAAAGTACAAGGTTCAGGGCAAGGTGAAATGGACGCCCGCAATGCGGGAACCGGGACACAGCCGGATATGGCGGATAGTTCTGATGCAGATGCAGACAGCCAGGGGACAATGGAACATGCAAAAACAGTAAATCCGGAAACGGTAAATACCAATCCGTTGTTTGTAGACGGGCAGGCAGGAAGAACAGAGGAATTTGTGCCGTTGCAGCAGGAGGCGGCTCCCTTTACCGGCCAGACGGACGCTATGGAGTTAATTGAGCAGATAGCAAAGAATGTCCGTGTGACCATCTCGGCTGAAACCACATCTATGGAAATGCAGCTGAATCCAGAGAATTTAGGTAAAATTTATTTGAATATCTCCGAAAAAGAAGGCGCGGTGCGCGCACAGATAGCCGCGCAAAACCAGATGGTAAAAGAAGCGCTTGAAACGCAGGTTGCAGAACTTCGGCAGAGTTTAAGCCAGCAGGGAATCAAAGTAGACGCGATTGAGGTAACAGTGGCAACTCATGAGTTTGAACAAAACTTAGAAGAAAACGCCAGGCAGCAAGAGCAGGCGCGCAGGCAGATGGAAGAATCCCAAAAGCAGGGCAGAAGAAGCTTAAATTTAAATGATTTGGATGAATTATCCGGCCTGATGACAGAAGAAGAGCAGCTTGCGGCGCAGATTATGCGCGATAATGGCAACCAAGTAGATTTAACAGCATAAAATGAAAGGAGCGTTTTTATGGCGTTAGTGATGCCCGTTGAAAACGGAAAAGTAGTGGAAACCGGCACCTCGGCTTCCTCAAAATCATCCAAGGCAGAAGCAAGCAGCACGTCCGGCCTTGACAAAGAAGCGTTTTTACAGCTGCTGGTAGCGCAGATGCAGTATCAGGATCCGCTTGAACCAATGGATAATACGGAGTATATTTCCCAGCTGGCGACATTCTCCCAGTTGGAAGCGACGCAGAACTTGTCAGATACGGTAAGCAAGGGTATGGCAAACAGCCTGGTAGGGAAATATGTTTTCCTGAACGTAACCGATAAGCTTGGGAACGTATCGACGGTAGCCGGAAAAGTGGATTACGTTATGTATGAGAACGGCGAAGTATATTTGGCGGTGAACGATGGAATTTATTCGCTGGCAGACTTAGATACAGTAGCGGACGGGGCATATTATGAAGCGTTTGAAATGGCAACGGTATTTTCAGCCGCAATTGCAAAACTTCCTTCCGTGAATACCGTAACGAAAGCAGATGCATCGGCAATCGAAAGCGCCAGGGCAATGTATGACGCAATGAATACATACCAACAGGGATTTGTCAGCAAGGAAGATCTTGACAAATTAACGGCTCTGGAGAAAAAATTAAAAGAGATTATGCCTTCCGAAGGAGATTCTTCCGGTGACAAGGACGATACCGGCGATAAGGAAGACAAAGACGATACGGAGGTTAAAGACGGCTGACAGGTGAGGTAGAAGCATGGAAAAGATCACAAACCGATTTACATCCATTGAACAGGTAGCGGGCAAGTATTTAAAAACATCCGGGAATGCAGGGAAGCGGGAATATCCACCGGTTTCTTTTGAAGAAGTCCTGCGCGAAAAACAGTCGGAAGCAGCATCCGGATTGAAATTTTCCAAACACGCTTCTATGAGGCTGCAAAAACGCAATATCAGCCTTACCGAAGACCAGAACGAGCGTCTGGAAAACGGCGTTTTAAAAGCCGGGGAAAAGGGGATACGTGAATCGCTGGTTATGGTGGATTCACTGGCATTTATTGTCAATGTCCCGAATAAAACCGTTGTAACCGCAATGGAACAAACAGAAGCACAAAGCAGTATATTTACCAATATTGACGGCGCCGTTATTATGTAGCTGGGCCTTAGGGAAAGCAAATATGCCTTTGACTGACAGAAAAGGCTGGGGCGCCATGAAAAATCAGGAGGTCATTTATTATGATGAGATCGTTATTTTCTGCTGTGTCGGGACTTAAGACACATCAGACTAAGATGGACGTTATCGGTAACAACGTATCAAACGTAAATACCGTAGGGTTCAAATCTTCGAGAGTTGTTTTCAGCGATATTATGTACCAGACGTCTGCCAGCGCAACCGCAGCAAATGCGGCTACCGGAAAAGGCGGTATGAACGCGAAACAGATTGGTCTGGGCGTTGCAATGGGGGCGACAAAAATTACAATTACGTCATCTGGTTCCGCAGAAACAACCGGAGATCCGTTTGATATCCGTCTGACGGATAAGGTAACTACCAACTTTTTCGTAGTAAACAACGGTTCCCAGAACCTCTTTACCAGATCCGGATCGTTTTATATTGACGGTTCGGGCAACCTGGCCATGACTTCCACCGGTTATACGGTTATGGGCTGGCAGGTAGATCCGACAACCGGTGAAATCAAAAAAGATACCGTATCTGCGCTGCGTATTATGCAGGAGAAGAACCAGACTTCCGCACCGGAAGCAACGACACTGGGAACCGTAGGCGGCATTATGGATAAAAACGACGTTAATGTAACGAGCGACGACGGCCATATCATGAACCTGAACTTTTATGATAAACTCGGTTACCGTTATGTCGCGCAGTTTTCCGTTAAGGTAGTGGATCCGGATAATGGGGACTACACCGTAGAACTGAAAGACATTCTGGATTCGGAAAATAAATCCGTCCTTTCGGAATACTTGGATAACGGGGGCGACTTAGCGGCCGTATTCGGCAGGAACACAACGTCCAAAAAGACATATCCGATTACGGACAGCCATATTAAATATATGACAAACGGAGATCCGAATTTGGGCTTCCAGGGCGACGGATATTATTATCAGTATGCAACGTTTGACACAGCCGGCAATCCGATTACGGAATATGTGCAGGTGACAATGGATACGGCTACGAATACGTATACGGTTCCAAGCTATACCTATTTTGCAGACGCGCAAAGCGGTATCGATCAGGTGGGCGGCATTACGACCCAGCCCAAGACAGGGACGGTTACGGATTTGTTCGGCATTACACAGGCACAGTTAAATGCAAACGGCAGCACGACTACGCCGACCGGTTCATTTAATACGACTACGGGCGCATATGAGTACACCAGCCCGGCGGTAAACTATACCTTAAAGTTTAACCCGGACAACGGTGAATTTACATATGTCGGGATGCAGGGTTCTGACACGGTAACCTTAAACCTTGCAGATACGCTTGGCAATAACTTTGAAAATATTGAGATTGATTTTTCCGGCTGTACCAATGCGGAAAACGGCGGGAAGAGCACCATAGGGGCTTCCGCAGGCATTAACAACGGCAGCGAAGGAAAAGGTAAGCCGCTCGGCGTCTTAATCGGTTTAAGCGTGGACAATAACGGAAAAATCTATGGTTCTTATGATAACGGCAATACCGAACTTTTAGGGCAGATTGCCGTAGCGCAGTTTGCAAATGCTTCCGGTCTTGAAAAAGTCGGTGAAAACTGCTACATGACGACCTTAAACTCAGGTGAATTTGACGGCATCGGCGTGGAGGTTGCGGCGGACGGCAGCAGCATGACATCGGGAGAACTTGAGATGTCGAATGTCGATTTGTCAACGGAATTTACGCAGATGATTATCACACAGAGGGGATTCCAGTCAAATTCACGTATCATAACCGTTTCGGATACGCTTTTGGAAGAGTTGATTAACCTTAAGAGGTAAGCGATAAATAAAGTATAGGTGTTCCATTTTAACACAGGATGTGGTATAATGTGTGTATGATTTGGTAATACATCAACCGGGTCATACACACATTTACTGATTATCTGTATTGAAAAAAAATCAAGCAGCTTGTAGACAAGTGGGATAAAATTTAGTACACTATAGGTTGATAGGCTTTACCGGATTACTTAAAAAATAAAATGGGTAGGTGAGAATGAGTGGATATAACATCTTTATTGGGCATTGTCCTTGGATTGGCAATGGTCATCTTCGGTATTCTGTCGAACAAAGCAGATATTTTTGGTTACATTGATGTGCCTTCTGTCATCATTACAATTGGCGGTTCCATTACGGGCGTTTTGGGTTCGTTTAAATTGGGCGATTTTATCAATGGCTTTAAGAGTATTGCACTTGTAATGAAAGAAGACGCTATGGATCCCGGCGAAATAATCGGCAATGTAATCAATCTGGCGAACGTAGCCAGAAAAGAAGGACTTTTAGCGTTGGAAGAAGCGTCGAACGACATTGATGATCCGTTCTTAAAGAAAGGTATCATGCTTGTGGTAGACGGTACGGATCCCGAGTTGGTTCGCGGTATTCTGGAAACGGAGTTGACATGTCTGGAAGACAGGCACAAGAAGGTAATTGGTTTCTGGGAAAAATGGGCGGAGTTAGGCCCTGCATGGGGTATGATCGGTACGCTGATCGGTTTGGTAAACATGCTGAACAATATGGAAGACGCATCGGCAATCGGCCCTGCCATGGCGGTTGCGTTGCTTACAACTTTATATGGTTCCATGATTGCAAACTGGCTATGTATCCCAATTGCAGCCAAGATGAAGGTGAACAATGATCTGGAAATCATAGTCAAAGATGTTATGGTAGAAGGCCTTCTCTCTATTCAGGCGGGAGAAAATCCAAGGGTAATTGAAGAGAAGCTCAAATCCTTCCTGTCACCGGCTGTCCGAGAGAGCGTTGGCACAGGCGGAGGTGAGGAATAGTGGCAAAAAAGAAACGGGAAGAAGAATCCAAAGGCGCGCCCGCGTGGATGGCCACATTTAGTGATTTGATGAATCTGTTGTTATGTTTCTTCGTGTTGCTTTTTTCCATGTCGACTGTTGATGCGGAGAAGTTCCAAATGGTAGTCGCTTCCCTGCAGAGTACGTTTAGCGTATTGCCGGCGGGCGGTTCTTCTATTGGGGAAGGCCAGCTGATTTCATCGGGCGTCAGCCAGTTAAAAGATTTCAGTATTTATTTTGAACAGCTTTCCGAAGAAGAACAGGAAGCGGAAGACATAAAAGAACAGAGCGTAAAAGATACATATCGGGAGGAAGCCTTAAAAGAGTCCGAACAGATGGCGGAAGAAATCAGCAAACAGGCAGAAAGCGAAGGCATCCAAAACCAGGTGGAAGTGGATTTTAATGCGCAATATGTCCTTCTTACCTTAAACGGCGCGTTGCTGTTTGATTCTGGGCGTTCCGAAATACGGGATGAGGCATATCCTCTGGTTGATAAAATCGGAGCGATCCTGACCAATTATCAAAGCAATATCATAGAGATTGAAGGGCATACGGATAATGTGCCGATTTCAAACAGCAAGTACGAGGACAACGACGTACTTTCTATGTACCGTGCGCTTAGTGTGGCGAATTATATCAGGAGCATTACAGATTTGGAACCGAGCCTGCTAAAATCCTCGGGAAGGGGAGAATATGTCCCGATTGCGGACAATGCGACTCCGGAAGGAAGGGCGCGCAACCGAAGGGTAGAGGTTAAAATCTATAACTCCTATAATTCGAATAATTAACAGGAAGAAAGGAATAGGGATATGAAAAAGAATCTGATTACGGTTGTTGTTTTGGCGTTGGTTCTGGTAAACCTGGTTTTGACGGCTGTTTTGACAATTACCATCCTGCCGCAGACCAAAAAGGCAAATGAATTAATTACCCGGGTATGTTCCGCAATTGATTTGGAACTTCGCAGCGGCGCGGTGACAAATGACGCCGCTATGCGCGTGCCGATTGATAAAGTCGCCACATTTGACGTTGAGGAAATGACGATCAATTTAAAAGACAGCGGAGACGGCAAAAAGCATTATGCAACCGTTGCTGTTTCGCTTTCTATGAATACGGAAAGCGATGGTTATAAGGAGTATGGCGGAGAGAAAATGACGGAACGGTTAAGCCTTATTAAGAACCAGATTAACTCCATTATTTCCGGGTATACATATGAAGAATTTACGGCGGATCAGCAGGCAGTGCAGAATGCGATTTTGGCAGGGCTGCAGCAGTTGTTTAATTCTGATTTTATTGTAAGCGTAGGATTTTCTACAGTTACGTCCCAGTAACAAAAAAAGCGCATTAGGCGGGTGGTGAAATTTCATGGGTGATGTGTTGTCCCAGAACGAAATTGATAGTTTGTTAAAGGCATTAAACGAGGGTGAACTTGATGTAGATGAAATGAAAGACACTCCGGATAAGCCTGTCAAAAACTACGATTTTGCAAGACCTTCAAAATTCTCGAAAGAGCATTTGAGGACATTGGAAATTATATTTGAACATTATGGGAGGTTATTGTCTACCAACCTTCCGGTATATTTGAGGAAAAGCGTCCAGGTAGAAGTGATGGATTCCGAAGCGGTTACTTATTCGGAGTTTTCAAACGCACTTTCCAATCCGGTTTTGCTTGGGATTGTGGATATGGAGCCTTTGAACGGCAATATTATTGTGGCAGTGGCTTCTAAGCTTGGCTATTCGATGGTGGATCGTATGTTGGGCGGAGTGGGGGAGCCGTTGGATAAAAGCCGTGATTTCTCCGAAATAGAACTGCTGATCCTCGAAAGGATTCTGATCGTTTGTATTGAACTGCTCAGCGAGCCATGGCAGAATGTAGTTGAAATTCACCCGCGGTTAGAACGTATAGAGACAAATTCACAATTTGCGCAGATTATTTCTCCGAATGAGATGATAGCAATTGTAACCGTCAATATACGGATTGGGGATGTGGAAGGGCTGATGAATATTTGCTTGCCTTTCATTACATTAGAGCCTGTTATGGACAAATTAAACACGAAATTCTGGTATTCGAGCATTAAGAAAAGCGATGAGATGGAATATACGGAGGCAATCCAGGGCCTGATTTCCAGAGCGCCGGTTCCGATTAAAGCATATTTGGGGAAGAGCACGGTATCCGTACATGATTTCACCAATCTCCAGATTGGCGATATTATCCGGCTGGATTCAAAGGTAGATAAGGAATTGGATATATACGTTGGCAATATACGCAAATTTACTGCATTACCGGGAGCATCCGGCAGCCAGTATGCAGTGAGAATCACATCAGTAATCGGAGAGGAGCAATGAAACGATGGATGGAATGTTATCGCAGGAAGAAATAAACGCCCTGTTAAATGAAACAGGAGGTTCCGGAGACGCGGAACAGCCGCTTACTGATTCTGAGAAAGATGCGATTGGGGAAGTTGCAAATATCAGCATGGGAACAGCGGCGACCACATTGTTTTCATTGGTGAACAGAAAAGTTGATATATCGACTCCGGTTGTAACTACGGCCACTTGGGATGATCTGGTTGCGGCTTATGAAAGGCCCTGTGTATTTATCCGGATTGGCTATACGGTTGGATTGGATGGAAGCAATGTTTTAGTACTGAAAGAGCATGATGTAAAGGTAATCACCAGTTTGATGATGGGAGGGGACGGACAGCCCACGGATGAGCCGTTAGGCGAAATGCATTTGAGCGCAATCTGCGAGGCAATGAATCAGATGATGGGATCCGCCGCCACTTCGCTGTCGTCTATGTTAAATAAGATGATAGATATCAGCCCGCCGGAAGCAGACGTGGTGGATGTAACGGAAACCATGGATGGTGGAGAAATCGACACGTTCTTGGCAGGGGAATTTGTTATGATTTCGTTCCGGATGGAAATTGGTGATTTGGTAAACAGCCAGATTATGCAGTTATATCCCTTCTCTTTTGCGAGAGAGATGTGCTCGAGCATTACAAAGAATATGGAGATGGATACGGAATCCACTGCCAGCCAGCAGAACAGTCCGGTAACTGCAGAACCGCCGCAGCCTGTGGCAGAGCCAGTGATGCCGCAGCCGATAACACAGCAAATGGAGCAGCCAGCCATGTCCCAGCCGATGATGGGACAGCAGATGGGGCAGCCAATGATGGGAGGACAGCCAATGATGGGACAGCCGATGATGTCTCAACCAGTCAATGTACAGCCAGCACAATTCCAGACGTTTGCCCAGGGCATCAGCCCGGCATTGCAGTCAGAAAATATCGATCTGATTATGGATGTGCCGTTGGATGTGACCGTTGAATTAGGAAGAACCAGTAAATCAATACAGGAAATACTTGATTTTACACCAGGAACAATTATTGAGTTAAATAAAATTGCGGGCGAGCCAATTGACGTGCTTGTCAATGGAAAGTATGTAGCTAAAGGTGAAGTAGTTGTAATTGAAGAAAACTTTGGTATCAGGATTACTGAGATTATTAAATAGCAGGATAGGAGAGTAAAAGATATGGCAAAGAATATTTTAGTATGTGATGATGCGGCATTTATGCGGATGATGATCAAAGATATTTTAACGAAGAACGGTTATAATATCGCAGGGGAAGCTGAAAACGGCTTGAAAGCAGTAGAAAAATACAATGAAACAAAACCGGATCTGGTATTAATGGATATTACAATGCCGGAAATGGACGGGATTCAGGCGCTTAAAAAAATCAAAGAAATGGATCCGAACGCCAAAATCGTTATGTGTTCCGCGATGGGCCAGCAGGCAATGGTAATCGAAGCAATCCAGTCGGGCGCAAGAGACTTCATCGTAAAGCCGTTCCAGGCAGAACGTGTATTGGAAGCCGTTAAAAAAGTAGTAGGTTAGCAGAAATATGACAGCAGTGCGAACTTCTTCTTTTGACAGCTTTGTGCAGTTGTTGGGTGTTCTGGTCATTTTTGTCTTTGTCCTGGGAATTACATATGTGGCGACACGTTGGATCGCAGGATACCAGAAGGCGCATCTTTTTAATAAGAACCTGAGGATTATCGAAACATTAAGGCTTACGCCCAACAAATATATACAAATTGTAGAAGCAGGGGATGAATATCTGGTCATAGCTATCGGCAAGGATGAAGTGCGTCTGCTTACGAAATTGACAGGGGAGCAGTTAAAAGAGATACCATCTGAAAAAGTGGCGGATGGAATGGGGACTGAAAGTTTTAAAGAAATTTTGGATAAATTAAAAAAACATATACCGAAGAAGTAGACGGGAATGAATTATGAGTAAATATAAAAAATTATATTGTAAGGTGTCTGTGATTTTTGCAGTACTGGCGATGCTGTTCGTAATTGCGCTGTCAGGAAGGCAGAACATTTATGCGGCGGCCGGGACGACTGACAATCCTCCGTTGGATTATGACAATGTGAGAGATGAAATGGATATACCGACAGCCGATGATATAGAGGATCCTGTAGATCAAAGAGGCCGAACGGTAGTAAGCGCTACTTCTGACAGTACCAATGGAACGATATTCAGTTACAATAACGGAGAGGGTACGTTGTCCGGTTCAATTCGGATTCTTTTGATATTGACTATCCTTTCATTATTGCCGTCCATATTGCTGATGCTGACTTCTTTTACCAGGATTGTGGTTGTGCTGCATTTTTTGCGGGCAGCGGTCGGTACGCAGTCCTCCCCTCCGAATCAGGTGCTGATTGGTCTTGCTTTGTTTTTGACGCTGTTTATTATGCAGCCGGTATTTTCCGATATCAACGAAAATGCGATTAAGCCGTTTGATGCCGGGGAAATTACACAGGAGCAGGCGCTTGAAATCGGAAGTGAACCAATTCGTAATTTTATGAACGGCCAGGTACAGACAAAGGATATTGATTTATTTGTCCAGATTTCCGGAGAGTCATATGAAAGTTATGAAGAAGTTCCGTTTTCGGTACTGATACCAAGCTACATTATCAGCGAACTTCGGACGGCTTTTATTATAGGATTTCTGGTATATATTCCATTTATTGTAATTGATATGGTGGTTGCTTCCGTGTTGATGTCGATGGGTATGATGATGCTTCCGCCCACGACGATATCCCTGCCGTTTAAGATTTTGCTGTTTGTTTTGGCGGACGGCTGGAATTTGGTGATTGGAAGCCTGGTCAAGACATTTTATTAAGTTCGAAGAGGCTTGGCTGACAGGAGGAAATAAAATTGATTACACAGGGAGATATCATTGTAATTGCCAAAGAAGCAATTTATACCATTATTGTGGCGTCGGCTCCGTTACTGCTGATATCGTTGGTAATAGGGTTAGTAATTAGTATTTTTCAGACAGTAACATCTATCCAGGAACAAACGCTGACTTTTGTGCCCAAGATTCTGGCGGTATTTATCGGGATCATGATTTTAGGTTCCTGGATGTTAGATATACTGTCTAATTATGTCACGCGCCTGTGGTCTGACTTCAGTGTGTATCTAAGCTAGGTTGAATTATGGTTAATTATAGCTTTTCCTTACTCACATTTGAATATTTTCTGTTGATTTTGGTTCGCATATCCTCTTTTGTTTCTGTTGCTCCATTTTTTGGGATGCAGAATACACCGGGTAGGCTGAAAGTAGGGCTATCCGTTTTTATTTCCCTGCTTTTATTCCAGATTGTTCCGAAGGAGAGCCTTGGATATACCGGAATTGTGGGATATTCCATAATCGTCATAAAAGAAGGAATTACTGGATTGCTCATTGGGTTTGCAGCAAACATCTGTAATTCCATTATTTTATTAGCAGGAAATTTAATCGATATCAATATTGGCTTTTCAATGGCAACAGAGTATAACCCGCAGATGCGTACACAGGCGAGTGTTACGGGTAATTTATACAGTTACCTGGTGATGCTGCTTTTAGTTGTTACGAATATGCATCATTATATTTTACGGGCTATTTCGGATTCTTACCAGTTGATACCGGTAAACGGGCAGGTATTCTTGTGGGATCATTTGTTAGAGGGGATGCTGAATTATATGATAGATTCGTTTGTCATTGCCTTTCGGATTACTCTTCCGGTATTTGCCTGTATCATGATTTTGAACTGTATTCTGGGAATTATGGCGAAGGTATCCCCGCAGATGAATATGTTTGCGGTGGGGATGCAGCTAAAGGTACTGTTTGGGCTAATTGTTATGTTTTTGACTATCGGGCTGTTTATTGACGTATCTGATTTTATATTTGATGAAATGAAAAAAATAATGGTATTTATGATTAAAGGAATGTATAATTCATGAGGTATTGGACGGCAGATCAGAATAATATGCGCCTTCCTTACCAGTTACAGTGGTTTGCAAAGGATGGGCCCGGCGGGGAAAAGACAGAAGAACCTACGGCAAAAAAACTGTCGGACGCCAGAAAAGACGGTAAGGTTGCAAAAAGCAGGGAATTGGGCTTTGCGATAGATTTGATTGTCCTGTTTTTGATGTTAAAGATATGTATTGCATCAGTATACAGCGGTTTTCGAAATGTTTTTCAGTTTGTATACAGCCGTATTCCGGAATTTGTAACAAGCAATGCAATGGAGATATCCGGGCACAGTACAGGGTCTTTTTTGCGGGCTGTCATATTTGAACTGGTTAAAATTATGCTGCCGTTTCTGCTTGTCGGGTTTGCCGTGTGTTTTTTAGTGAATCTGCTGCAGGTGGGCTGGAAAGTTACGACAAAGCCCATGAAGCCCAAGTTTGATAAATTTAACCCAATCAGCGGATTTAAGCGGATTGTATCCAAAGATTCTTTGTTTGAACTTTTAAAATCTATTTTAAAAATGATTTTCATTGTCTATGTGGCGTACAGCGCCGTGAAAGACAATGCGGACGATTTGTTTATTCTGTATGATATTCCGCTGTTGCAGGCGATTCTTCTATGCGGGCAGATTATTCTGGATACGGGGCTTAGAATAGGATTTGTTTATCTGATAATCGGCCTGGCGGACTGGTTTTACCAGAAGCATAAGTTCCATGAAGAAATGAAAATGACAAAACAGGAAGTAAAAGACGAATTCCGGAATACAGAGGGGAATCCAGAAATCAAAGGAAAGCAGCGCCAGAAGATGCAGGAAGCGTCCAGGCGGCGTATGATGCAGGATGTTCCCAAGGCGGATGTTATTATAACAAACCCCACGCATATTTCGGTAGCGATAAAATACGATGCCAATGAGGCAAAAGCGCCGGTGGTCCTTGCAAAAGGAGAAGATTACCTGGCACTTAAAATCCGTGAAACGGCAAAAGAACACCATATTGAAATTGTGGAAAATAAGCCGCTTGCACGTATGCTCTACACAAATGTAGATATTGGGCAGGAAATTCCGCCGGAACTTTATCAGGCAGTGGCAGAGGTTCTGGCGATGGTATATAATTTGAAAAATAACTAGGAGGAAACGAAATGAAAAAAGCAGACGTTGGCGTGGCATTATATTTACTCGCAGCAGTAATTTTTTTCATTGTACCGATTCCCCCCTTACTATTGTCTGCCATGCAGGCAGTCAATATAGCTCTTGGGCTGATTATCATGTTCAATGCATTATTTGCGAGGGAAGTATTGGATATGTCATTTTTCCCTACGCTGCTGCTTTTTACGACTATATTTCGAATCTCCCTGAATGTTTCTTCCACGCGTGCAATTTTAACGTCCGGAGATCCGGGTAATGTTGTAAGAGTATTCGGTTCGTTTGTAGGCGGCAATGATCTGATTATCGGTGCGATTGTATTTATTATTTTAATCATTATTCAATTTGTAGTCATCAACAAAGGTTCGGAACGAGTTGCAGAAGTAACCGCAAGGTTTACCTTAGACGCGATGCCCGGTAAGCAGATGGCGATTGATGCTGATTTGAATACGGGGATTATTTCGGAAAAAGAAGCAAGGGAACGCAGGGACAAAATTCAGGCGGAGTCCAGTTTCTTTGGTAACATGGACGGCGCTACAAAGTATGTAAAAGGAGACGCCGCAGCAGGATTAATTATAACGTTTGTCAATTTGATTGGCGGTACTGCGATGGGAATGCTGCGCCAGGGGCTTCCGTTTGGCGATGCAATCGGGCAGTTTGGCCTGTTGACCATCGGCGACGGGCTTTGCAGCCAGATCCCGTCTTTGTTGATTTCACTTGCAACCGGTATTCTGGTTACAAAAGCTTCCAATGAGGCAGATGTTGGTTCTATCCTTGTAAAACAGCTTTTCGGCATACCGAAGGTGCTTTATATTGTAGGAGCCACAATGTGCTTTTTGGGTGTGGCGACTCCGTTTGAGTGGTATTTATTCGTTGGCCTTGGCGCGGCGTTTTTACTTGCCGGCAGAAGTATTTCCAAATATATCGGCATTGAGCAGATTGAGGATGAGGCGGGAATGGACGAAGTGGAAGCGGAGGAAATCCGCAAACCGGAAAATGTGGTATCGCTTTTGCAGGTAGATCCGATTGAACTTGAATTTGGTTATGGTATTATACCGCTGGCAGATGTAAATCAGGGCGGGGATTTGCTGGATCGCGTCGTTATGATCCGGCGCCAGATTGCGCTGGAGCTTGGAACGGTAGTACCGATTATCCGTCTGCGCGACAATATCCAGCTGAATCCGAATCAGTACATAATTAAAATCAAAGGAATCCAGATTACAGAAGGGGAAATCCTCTTTGATCATTATATGGCAATGAATCCGGGGTATGTGGAAGAAGAAATTACGGGAATACCGACGTTTGAGCCGTCGTTCCATCTTCCGGCTATCTGGATTACGGAAGGGCAGCGGGAACGTGCGGAGAGTTTGGGGTATACGGTTGTGGATCCACCGTCCATCATAGCAACTCACCTGACGGAAATTGTTCGTACGCATATCGACGAACTTCTGACAAGGCAGGATGTGCAAAACCTGGTCAACAACCTCAAAGAAAGCAATCCTGTTCTTGTGGACGAACTGGTTCCAAAGCTGCTTGGCCTTGGAGAAATCCAGAAGGTACTCCAGAATCTGCTTCGGGAGGGCATTTCTATCCGGGATTTGCTGTCCATATTTGAAACGTTGGCAGATCACGCGGCGACGACGAGAGATACGGATGTGCTGACAGAATACGTAAGGCAGAGTTTAAAACGCGCTATTTCCGGCAAGTACTTTGTGCCGAATGAAGTGACCAGTGTAATTACGCTGGATCCTAAAACAGAACAGGATATTATGGCGTCCATTAAGCAGACGGAGCAGGGGGCTTACCTGACGTTAGATCCGGAGCGTACAAAAGCCATTGTTGCATCCGTAGAGACGGAAGTAGCCAAACTGGAAAATCTGGGCAGGAGCGCCATTATTATAACTTCACCGATAGTAAGAATGTATTTTAAGAAACTTACGTCGGATTATTTCAGGGATTTGATTGTTATTTCGTACAATGAAGTTGAATCGAATGTTGAATTGCAATCAGTTGGGATGGTGACAGGATGACGATTAAAAAATTTCAGGGCAGAACAGAGGGAGAGGCGGTTGCAAGGGCAAAAGCCGAACTTGGTGAAAACGCGGTCATTATGAACGTAAAAGAGGTGAAGCCAAAAGGAATTTTCCAGTCTTTTAAGAAATCTTCTTTTGAGGTTACAGCCGCTACAGAGGAAAAAGAAAAGCATGTGGATTCCGGCATGGCGTTAAAAAACCTGCAGAAAATGCACGAAACGATTAATGTGGCTGCGGATGAACCGATTCAGATACCTCTGCCCGCGCAGGGAAACTCCGCGGTTCCCGGTGTTTCTGCGGTTCCCGGAACTTCTGGGCTTGACGGTTCGGCCGAGCAGAACAAGGTTGCGGAACAGAGTGCGATTGAATTTTTAAAACGCAATGCCGGCCTCCTTAAAAAAGAAGACGCTACCGAGAGGGAGCGCATTGAAGAGAAGTTGGAAAATTTACAGAGTATCTTAGAAAAGCAGCTTGCTTCAGGCTCTAGGAAGGAACCGGAGGAAAAAGAACTTTCCAAGCCCGATTCCAAAAAAAACGAAAATCTGGCTTTTATAAAAGTGCTGTATGAAACTCTGATTGGAAGCGGTGTAAATGAAAAATATGTCAATCAGATTATAGATGAACTGGAAAAAGTCAACTGGAACGGAAACAGTGTGGATTACATCCTGTCCAATGTTTATCAGAAAATGATCCTGAAATTCGGTCAGCCGAGAGGGATTGATTTCGCGGGAAGAAAGCCAAAAGTAATTTTCTTTGTCGGCCCTACCGGGGTGGGGAAAACCACCACGGTTGCAAAGGTGGCGTCGAAGCTTAAGGTGGAGCAGGGCAGGAGGATTGCTTTTTTAACGGCGGATACTTATCGGATTGCAGCTGCAGAGCAGCTGCGTACATATGCGAATATCCTGGATATCCCACTGACGATCGTCTACTCTGCAATGGAGTTAAATCAGGGAATAGAGCAGCTGGAAGATTATGATGCGGTGTTGGTGGACACGGCAGGGTTCTCCCACAAAAGCCCGAACCAGAAAGAAGATGTAAAGTCGTTAATTCAGAACCTGGACAGCCAATACAGCAGCGAGGTATACCTGGTATTGAGCGCTACCACAAAATATAAAGATCTGGCTGAAATTTCAGATGTGTATAAAGAAATATCCGATTATAAGATTATTTTTACCAAACTGGACGAGACGACAACTTATGGGAATATCCTGAATATTAAACTGTATTCGGGAGCGGAAGTTTCGTATATTACCAATGGACAAAATGTACCCGATGACCTGGAAATTTTTAATTCACAGAAGATGGTCAAGAGGTTGCTGGGAGGAAGTTAGCCTATGGATCAGGCAGAACAGCTTAGAAATGTGATTAAGCAAAAAAGCAGGGAAGCACCACCCGAAAAAGCCAGGGTAGTTACCGTTACCAGTGGGAAAGGCGGCGTTGGAAAATCAAATGTTGCAGTCAATATGGCAGTCTGGCTTCAGAAGATGGGAAAGCGAGTTATCATTTTTGACGCGGATCTGGGATTGGCCAACGTAGAGGTTATGCTGGGGGCGGTACCAAAATATAATTTAAGTGATTTGATTTACAGGGGCAAAAGCATACGGGAGATTATTACATCCGGGCCAATGGAAATCGGTTTTATTTCCGGAGGGCTTGGAATATCCGGTTTAAATAATCTTTCCAAGGATCAAATTCTTTATCTGGTACACAGCCTTTCCGAATTAAACGAGATGGCTGACGTGATTATTATAGATACGGGGGCAGGTATTTCAGACAGTGTTTTGGAATTTGTAATGGCAAGCCCGGAGGTGCTGCTTATAAGCACGCCGGAGCCGAGTTCCCTGACAGATTCCTATTCGCTGTTAAAAGCGTTGTACCGGAATCCGATCTTTTTGAGGGATAAAGTTAGGATTAACATCATTGCCAACAGAGTAAACAGTACGGAGGAAGGCAACGCCGTATTTTCAAAACTCGAATCGGTTGTGTCGCAGTTTTTGAAAGGGGAAATCTATTTTTTAGGAATGATACCTCAGGATCGGGAGATGGAAAATGCGGTTCGCAGCCAGAAGGTTGTTTCTATTGAAAAGCCGAACGCGCCGTCTTCCAGAGCATTTAAAGTTCTGACAAATAATTACCTCAATCATGAGTACGAAAAAATGTCCGTTCGTGGGGGAATTGCTCAGATTATTTTTAATATTCTGTCAAGGATAAGCAGTTAAGGAGGAAATAGCGATGGTTGAAAAGTTGTTGCATTTAGGGGATAAGACCGATATCCGTATGGTACAGCAGGCAGAGCGGCAATCACAGACAGGCGTTTCGGCGCATATTTATAAAAGCCAGGTCAATGATATTACAAGTTCCGGTGAAATAGAGGTTACAATGCCCATTGAACAGGGAAAAGTCGTACTGCTTCCTTTGGGCGTCCGTTATGAATTTGTATTTTATACAAACGGGGGGCTTTACCATGGGATTGGGCGTATCAAAGAACGTTACAAGAAGGACAATATATACGTCCTGCTGATTGAATTGCAGTCCCAGCTGGAAAAATTCCAGAGAAGGGAGTATTACCGTTTTCCGTGCCTGATGGATATCCTGTTTTATCAGATTTCCCCGGAGGATGCCAAACGAATGCCGGCGGATCGGCTTTTACAGCAGTTCCGTGAAGACGGATCCGCTAAAGACGCCCAAAAACAGGCGATGCTTTTGGATTTGAGCGGCGGCGGCGCGAGGTTTATCGGAAAAGACGTTTTGGAGAGGGACAGCTATATTTTGATGGTGATAAGGCTTAGTACCAGCAGTATGGATAAGCAGTATTTTATAAAAGGCCATGTGCTTTCTTCTGAGGAAGCAGAAAACCGCTGGGGCAAGATTGAAACACGTGTACAGTTTATTTTCCATGACAATCAGATGCAGGAAGAAATCATCCGCTATATTTTTGAGGAAGAAAGAAGAGGCAGGAGAAAAATCTAGAAAATGATAGTATGGAGGGAAGAATGGGTAAATTTACATTAGAGCAGGTCAATGAAATGTACGTTGACGTTTTAAGGGAGATTGGAAACATCGGGGCAGGGAATGCAACGACAGCAATCGCATCCATGCTGGGGATACGGCTTGACATGAGCGTGCCAAAGGTCGAACTGTTGGAGGTTTCACAGCTTGGCTCTGCCATTTGCCCTGAAGATGAAACAATAGTGGGTATTTTTCTGGAAGTCCAGATAGATATCGAAGGCAGCATGATGTTTTTGCTGAAAATGGATTCCGCACAGTTTTTGGTAAATAAGCTGATGGGACGCGACGGGGATCTCAAGGAAGAATTTGACGAGATGGATTTGTCTGCATTAAAAGAAATCGGCAATATCATCGCAGCATCTTACCTGAATGCGCTGTCAAGCCTGACGGGGCTTGTTATTTCACCGTCTATCCCTTATATTGCAGTTGATATGGCGGCGTCTATTTTGAGTGTTCCGGCAATCCAGTTTGGGCAGTTTGGAGATAATGCGCTGCTGATTCAGACTGAATTTGGGGACGACATTATGATCAATGGTTATTTTATCCTGATGCCGGAACAGGATTCTTATGATAAAATATTAACAGCGCTTGGGTTATCAATATAAGGAGAGGAAAATGAGCAAGGTTATAAAAGTAGGTATGGCGGATCTGAATATATGTAAGTCACCTGATATTATAACAACTTTAGGACTTGGTTCCTGCATAGGCCTGACTTTATATGATCCGGTTACAAAAATTGGCGGTATGGTGCATTATATGCTGCCGGACAGCACACAGATGAGAAACAACAGCAATATTGCCAAATTTGCTGATACAGGAATTGACGAACTTTTAAAGCGCGTGCTTCGGGCAGGGGCGAACCGGACGCGTCTGGTCGCTAAGATTGCCGGCGGGGCAAAGATGTTCTCGGTAAGCGGAAGTTCGAATGTGAGCAATATCGGGGAACGGAATGCGCTTGCTGCAAAAGAGAAATTAAGGCAGTTAAGGATTCGGCTGATTGCGGAAGATACAGGTTTAAATTACGGGCGTACCGTGGAATTGCATTGTGAAACAGGGGATTTTTATATTAAGGCAATCGGCAAATTGGTAAAGAAAATATAAAACCTCTGATATTGGAGGAAGCAGGGATGAATACAAAATCAATACCGGCATGCCTGGCTTTGGTCGCCGGATTTGTAACATGTGTGATATCGTTTATACAGGGCGTGGATATTGTAGTTTTTGCAAAGAGATTTATTGTGGTATGCCTGATTTTTTTTGTAATCGGTACGATAGCCAGCGTGATAATTAATATGAATTTTAAAGAGATGGCCGCCGAGGAAGAGGAAACTCCAAAAGAAGAGGGGGATTCTCCCGCAGAAAACGAAGAGGAGCCGACAGACGGCGAAGCGGCCGGAGCAAAGAATGAATAGTCTGCTATTATAGTAATGGGGGCTTGAGATGAAGACAGCGGAAAGAGAAAAGTTATGGGAAGCTTATCAAAAAAATCCGTCGCCGGAACTACGCGAGCAGATTATATTGGAGTATGCGCCGTTAGTTAAAATTGTGGCGGGCAGGCTAAGTATGTATTTGGGCTATAACGTGGAATATGACGATCTGGTAGGATATGGCATATTCGGGCTGATTGACGCGATTGATAAGTTTAATTCCCAGAAAGATGTAAAATTTGAAACGTATGCAAGCCTTCGGATACGCGGGTCTATTTTGGATCAAATCCGCAAGATGGACTGGATTCCAAGAACCGTACGTCAGAAACAGAAAAAACTAGACGAAGCCATCAAACAGGTGGAAATGAGAACCGGCAAAAATGCCAGCGACGAAGAAATAGCGCAGGAAATCGGCATAACCGATGAAGAACTTTTGGTCTGGCAGTCTCAGCTTAAGATTACAAACGTTGTTTCACTGAACGAATATGTGGAACAGGGAAGCGAACCGGTTATGGACGCACGCTGCAATTCCCATTTTATACAGCCGGAAGAAAAAATTCAGGAAAACGAACTTAAAAAAGTTTTAAAAGATACATTGGAACTGTTAACGGAGAAAGAGAGAAAAGTAATAGAGCTTTATTATTATGAGGAGCTGACGTTAAAGGAAATCAGCAAAGTACTCGGCGTTTCCGAATCAAGGATTTCGCAGCTCCATACAAAAGCTCTGTTAAAAATGCGCAGAAAAATGGGCGGTTATATGGATATTGTTGTAGACTGAGGATGCAACGGCAAACATGCTCTGGGATTGAGGGAAGGAGGTATGTATATGGAAAACAGAAATGCTTATTTTAAACCGCTGATAAAAGACGGTATGCTTTTTTTGGATTTCTTCCCGGCGGAAGAAGGCGGAAAAGCATTGGATGCCAAAGAGGTGGTATCTTATCTGACAGGAGAGGGATATCATGAATATGACACAAGGGCGCTGAATCAGGCGGTTTCTTCTATGGTGCCGGAGCAGGTATTTGTCGGCCGGAGCAAGACGGACGTGATACCTGAAAAGGCCATTGTTTCTTTGTCGCTTGACGCGATGCTTATCCGCTGTAAATTCTATCCCGCTTCGGATGGGGGGCGCGCGGTTACGTTAGGCGACATACAGGATGAACTGGCACACAAAAAGGTGGTTTATGGCGTAGATGAAAATATGCTGAACCGGCTTATGGGGTACCGGGAGTATTGTACGGAGTATCTGATTGGCAAAGGGACGCCGCCTGCGCTGGGCAGGGACGCCAAGATAGAATATTATTTTTCAACCAGCAAAAGCTTAAAACCCAAACATAACGAAGACGGTTCCGTCAACTACCATGATTTAAACGTTATCAGTAAGGTAGAAGAAGGGCAGCTGATCGCGAAGCTGATTCCGGCGGTTCCCGGCAAGGCGGGACGGGATGTGCTTGGCTGCGAATTAAAGCCCAGGGAAGTGAAAGATTTAAAACTGTCCTTTGCAAATAATATCCGGGTATCGGAAGATGGGACGGAGTTGTATTCCGAAGTTACCGGACATGCATCTTTGGTGCAGGGCAAAGTCTTTGTTTCAAGCGTATATGAAGTTCCCGCAGATGTGGATAATTCGGTAGGGGATATCAATTATCCTGGCAATGTAAGTATAAAAGGCAATGTGAAAAGCGGGTTTATGATTTATGCAGAAGGGGATATTATGGTTGGCGGCGTTGTGGAAGGCGCGAAGCTTTATGCAGGCGGCCAGATTATCGTCCAGCACGGGATTCACGGTATGGGCAAAGGGGTTTTGTCGGCCAAAGGAAATGTGATTGCCAAATTTATTGAAGGCGCAACCGTCAAGTCAGGCGGTTATGTGGAAACGGAATCCATTATCCAGAGCAATGTTTCCGCCAATACGGAGATCAATGTCAGCGGCGGGAAAGGATTTATCCGCGGCGGCAGCGTACGCGCAAGCAATAAAATCTCCGCGCGTATTATCGGCTCTGAGATGGGTACGGGCACTATTGTAGAGGTTGGCGTGGAGCCGGAAAAAATGGAGCATTACCAGCAGCTGCAGGAACAGGCAAAGGAAATCGGCAAAAAGATCGAAGTTATCCGTCCGATTCTTATCAATTACAGTGAAAAACTCAAAGCCGGCGTGAAATTGCCGCCGGATAAGACACATTTTATGAAAACGCAGGTTATGGCGCTTAAAACGCTGCAAGGGCAGCTTGCCCCGATTAATGAAGAAATTAATTCGATGCGTATGAGTTTTATGAGCGCGGTAAAAGCCAAAATAGAGGTACAGGGGATTATTTATGCCGGGGTCACCATAAAAATCTCGGAACTTTCCCTGACGACGAAAAACGAAAGGCAGTACTGCCAGTTCTTTAAAGGGGACGGGGAGATTAAGGTGGCGAACTTGTAAACGGTACAGGCAGCTGCCTGTACAGCGGAGCGCCCGGGTACGGGCCGGAAGGATATGCGTGCAGGGCGCAGGAATGGTATGAGGTGGTAAAATGGCAGTTGGACCGGTAACATTAAACGGAATGATACCAAGGACGCAGGATATGGGCGTGCTCAAGCAGCAGGAGGACAGCAAGCCTTTGGTAGAACAGCACAATATCCAGGCGCATATAAAAACGCAGGAAAGCAGGCAGCTAAAGCAGGTAAACCATGCCGACGACGCGGATCAGCATGAAAAGCGTTACGATGCCAAAGAAAAAGGCAGCAATGAATACAAAGGGCAGCAGAAGAAAAAGAAGAAACCGGAAGAAAATGCGAAAAACAAAGCGGTATATATGCAGCAGGGCGGCCGTTTCGATATGAAAATATAGGTAACAGAGAACCGATTGGGCTGTTACGGACGTTAAGGAGGCAGGCATGACAGGAGTGGAGATTCTGTTACTGGTAATCGGAGTGGTATTTTACGTTGGCAGTTTCTTTCTGACCGAAAAATTAAGCCCCGGCGAGTTAAATAAAATCGGGGAATTGAGTAACGACGAGATCGAGAAAGTTATGGAGCGGGAACTGCAGAAAGCAGTTGGAGAGATTGAAGGCAGGGTAGAAGAAAAGGTTGAAGAGGTCATGATAAAATCCGAGCGTTCCATGGAAAAGGAATGCAATGAAAAGATTATGGCAATCAGTGAATTTTCGGATACGGTTGTGGAAACCATAAACAAAACTCACAATGAAATCATGTTTCTTTACAGTATGTTAAACGACAAGCATACGGAACTGACAAAATTTTCTGCTGAACTGCAGGAACTTGCAAATGATTTGGAGAAAAAAGACGAAAAACTCACAATGCATTTGACGCAGGCTGCGCCTGTAAGCGAAATCAAACCGGATCCGGCTGTCGAGCCGGAAGAGCTGCCCGTATCCAAAGAAAATACGGAGGAGAAGTTCCTGCCGAAAGAAGATTTTGCAGAATCAGAGGATGCAAACCACAACGCGGCGATTCTTTCGCTGCATAAAGAAGGGAAATCAAGCATTGATATTGCCAGGGAACTGGCTCTTGGCCTGGGCGAAGTGCAGTTAGTCATTGGATTGTATGAAGGGAAAAGAAAGAAGTGAAGCTGAAATATTATCTGAGAGGGATTGGGATTGGAATCCTTGTAACAACGCTTATTTTTATGATTGTGATTTCCATACGCAAAAATGATTCCGGGCCGCAGGACGGTTTTGTGCCGGAGACGGAATCCAAAACAGTTGCGCAGGTGAATAAGGAGAGGCAGGAAGATACACAGACTGCCCTTGTGGATACAGAGACGGAAACGGCGCCTCCTTTGGAAACGGAAACGCAGCAGACACAGCCGTTTGAAGGCGCCGGTTTAGATTTTCAGGATATGCCGGATGAAACGGAGGCAGACGAACCGGAGACAGGCGAGGCAGCGCCGGACGAACCGAACGTCGAGCCAAAGCCGCAGGAAAAAATACGCGTTGAAATCAGCGGAGGCCAGTATTCGGATGTGGTCTGTAAGAAGCTGGAGGAAGCAGGCCTGGTGGACAATGCCAAAGCATTTAACGATTTCCTCGTCCAAAAGGATTATGATAACTCCATTCTTCCGGGCGTATATGAAATTCCAAAGGGAGCTACTTATGAAGAAATTGCAGTTCTTTTGACTACCAAAGTAGAATAAGCCCTGTTTTTTTAAAATTACTTGACACTCTGTTGTTTCTGTGCTAAAGTGTAATAGTTGTTGAAAGCAAGCAGAGTGTCCGCTCTCACCGAAGCGCAATTGGGCGACTTATGGTTCATAATTCAGGCAGCGCTTTTATGCTGTTTTGAAACGCATGATAGTGGATAGGTATGCTGTCCACTTTTTTATTTGCCGCAAAGTGAAGTCTGTTTGTTGCTTGCCCGTATCCGGGGGATATGTGCGGCGGCGATTATTTTAAAATGTATTTTGGAGGTGCACAACCATTAGCGAATTAATGATTAATGAACAGATCAGGGACAGGGAGATCCGTCTGATCGGAGTAAACGGAGAACAGCTTGGAATCATGCCAACGAGGGAAGCCATGAAGCTGGCAGAACTTGATTTGGTGAAAATTGCCCCGACTGCAAAGCCGCCTGTATGTAAGATTATTGATTATGGAAAGTACAGGTATGAACTGGCAAGAAAAGAAAAAGAAGCTAAGAAGAAGCAGAAGGTTGTCGAGGTTAAGGAAATTCGTATGTCACCAAATATTGAATCCAATGATTTGCAGACCAAAACGAATGCGGCAAAGAAATTCCTTACAAAAGGTAACAAAGTAAAAGTCACACTGCGTTTTCGAGGACGTGAGATGACCCACATGCAGAGCAGCAAGCACATCTTAGATGATTTTGCGGAAAGCCTTGCAGACGTAGCAATAATAGAGAAAGCGCCGAAAGTGGAAGGCAGAAGCATCAGCATGGTGCTTTCAGAGAAAAAATAGCATTTTTAAGGAGGAAATAACTATGCCCAAAATGAAAACCAGCAGAGCAGCTGCAAAACGCTTTAAAGTTACAGGAACAGGGAAATTAAAGAGAAATAAAGCTTATAAGAGCCACATCTTAACAAAGAAGAGCCCCAAGACCAAGAGGAACCTCAGGAAGCCGGCAATTACGGACGCTTCCAACGTTAAGACTATGAAGAAGATTTTACCGTATTTATAGGAATCAGTTAAGGAGGAATAGAAAATGGCAAGAGTGAAAGGCGGATTAAATGCCAGAAAAAAACACAATAGAATTTTAAAATTGGCCAAGGGCTACAGAGGAGCCAGATCCAAACAGTACAGGGTTGCGAAGCAGTCCGTTATGAGGGCTTTGGCAACGTCTTATTCCGGAAGGAAAGAAAGAAAGCGGCAGTTCCGCCGTTTGTGGATTGCCCGTATCAATGCGGCGGCAAGGATAAACGGGATTTCTTACAGCCGTTTTATGTATGGATTAAAGACCGCGGGAGTGGAGATCAACCGTAAAATGCTGGCAGAAATGGCAGTCAATGATGCGGCAGGTTTTGCAGAGTTGGCGGAATTGGCAAAAAGCAAGATCTCATAAAGAAAGGCTTCATAGAGTAAAAAAGGACAGGCTCACTGGATGTTTTGGTTCCGGAGAGCCTTTTTTATTTTCAATCGTATAAATGGAAGGGAAAAAGGAAATAATTAGAAATATATCTTTGATTTACATGGCAAAAGTGGTATGATAGAAACATAAGCAAAGAAAAAGGAGGAGTTTGCGATGGCTATTTTAGTAACAGGCGGCGCCGGATACATTGGCAGCCATACATGCGTGGAATTATTGAATGAAGGATATGAAGTGGTCGTACTGGACAACCTTTCCAATTCCAGCGAAAAATCTTTGGAACGCGTAAAGCAGATTACGGGAAAAGAAGTGAAGTTTTATAAAGGGGATATTTTAGACCGTGACATTTTAAAGGAAATTTTTAAGGCGGAGAAAATTGAAAGCTGCATTCATTTTGCAGGGTTAAAGGCAGTTGGCGAATCCGTGGAAAAACCATGGGAATACTACAATAATAATATTGCAGGCACGTTGACATTGACAGACGAGATGCGCAAACATGGCTGTAAGAACATTATTTTTTCTTCATCTGCAACAGTCTATGGCGATCCGGCGATGATTCCAATTACGGAAGAATGCCCGAAAGGAACTTGCACGAATCCGTATGGCTGGTCGAAGTCTATGCTGGAACAGGTTTTAAGCGATATGCAGAAAGCAGATCCGGAATGGAACGTCATTCTTCTGCGTTATTTCAATCCGATAGGGGCGCATAAGAGCGGCCTAATTGGAGAAAACCCGAATGGAATCCCGAATAACCTGATGCCGTATATTACGCAAGTGGCAGTTGGGAAGCTGAAAGAGCTTGGCGTATTCGGCGATGATTACGATACGCCAGATGGAACGGGCGTAAGAGATTATATTCACGTTGTGGATTTGGCAAAAGGGCATGTGAAAGCAATTAATAAACTCAAAGAGAATGTAGGGCTTGGAATTTATAATCTTGGCACAGGCACAGGGTACAGCGTGCTTGATATAGTAAAGAATTTTGAAGCGGCGACAGGAATGAAAGTTCCCTATGCCATTAAGCCAAGAAGGGCAGGGGATATTGCCACCTGTTATTCGGACGCCGCAAAAGCGGAGAAAGAGCTTGGCTGGAAAGCGCAGTTTGGCATTAAAGAAATGTGCGCGGATTCATGGAACTGGCAGAAGAATAATCCGAATGGGTATGATGAATAAGTTTAAAAATTAAATAATTCGTATTTTTTTGAAAAAATGCTTGCAAAGGGACATGAGATGTGATATAGTAATAAACGGTTCATGGTTCGTTGGTCAAGCGGTTAAGACGCCGCCCTCTCACGGCGGAAACAGGGGTTCGATTCCCCTACGAACTGTTCTGTTTATTATTAAACAGCCCAACCCGAAAATACTGCAAATCCTGTTTTGGATTTGCAGTATTTTTTATTTCTTAAAAAGTATTATAAATAATTATTATAATCGAAGGAACTTCTGGGGGAACAAGTATGTTAAAAGTAAAATCAGATATTGGAATAGATCTGCCGCTCATTATGCCTTATATACAAGAAATGGCTTGGGAAATAAATGCCATATCTTGTATATAGCCGCTATTTGTGGCAGACTATCCCTAATTTTCTGACTTTTTTGAACGCGCGCCTGTATTTTGCCGTTTCTCCATACTGCCTTGACAAACATATCTCCATATGTTAGCCTATTAAAGTATTTTATTAAGGTAAAGTGATACTATGTTATCACAATAGAGGAGGAACTTTTATGAAGAAATGGATTACAGCGGTATTGTTAGCCGGAATGACATTGTCAATGGCGGCATGTGGAACGAAAGATACGAAAGATGCAAAAACAGATGTTTCTGCCAATGACAACGGAACAGAAAATGCAGATGCAAAAACAGACAGTGACGGAGGCGCGTTTACAGTAGGATTTGATCAGGATTTCCCGCCATTTGGCTTTGTAGGGGACGACGGGGAATTTACAGGATTTGACATTGAGATGGCAACCGAATGCGCAAAGAGAATGGGCAAAGAAATCAAGCTTCAGCCTATTGACTGGGATGCAAAAGACATGGAATTAGAGTCCGGCACGATAGATTGCATTTGGAACGGCTTTACCATGAATGGACGCGAAGACCAGTATACATGGAGCGATTCTTATATGGACAACACGCAAGTGGTCATTACCAAAAAAGATTCCGGAATTGAGAAGTTAGCGGATTTGTCAGGCAAAATCGTAGAAGTGCAAAAAGAATCCTCAGCGCAGTCTGCGTTAGAAGATGAAGACCATGCCGACCTGTTAGCCTCCTTCGGGCAGTTCTTACAAGTGGCAGAATACAATACGGCATTTATGGATTTAGAATCTGGCGCAGTTGATGCGATTGCCATTGATATAGGAGTGGCAAACTTCCAGTTAGAAGGAAGGGAAGACGACTATGTCATATTAGAAGAAGTGATTTCTTCCGAGCAGTATGCAGTTGGATTTTTAAAGGGCAACGAAACGCTGCGCGACGAAGTTCAGAATACGCTGATGGAAATGGCAGAAGACGGAACCTTTGCAGAGATTTCCGAAAAATACTTTGGATATGACGTTTGCACCTTAAAAAAATAAGCGCAGGAAACAAAGACAGGAGATAAGATGAGTTCACAGGTTATGATGCAGCAGTTAGCGGGCGGAATGTTAGTCACAATACAGATATTTGTATTTACATTGTTGTTTTCCCTGCCGTTAGGCCTTTTCATAGCATTTGGGAGAATGTCAAAGAATCCGCTGCTTCGGGGAATTTCAAAAATCTATATATCCATAATGCGTGGAACGCCGTTAATGCTTCAGCTTCTAGTTGTTTATTTCGGTCCCTATTATATATTCCGCATAAACATTACATCTTCCTACCGCGCGTATGCGGTCATCATTGCATTTGCCATCAACTATGCGGCATACTTTGCGGAAATTTACCGCGGCGGCATAGAATCTATGCCAATAGGCCAATATGAAGCGGCAAAAGTGTTAGGCTACACAAAAACACAGACATTTTTAAAAATCATATTCCCGCAGGTCATCAAGCGGATTCTGCCATCTGTGACAAATGAAGTGATCACGCTGGTTAAAGACACATCGCTTGCATTTTCGATTGCATATGTAGAAATGTTTACAACAGCAAAAGCGATTGCCGCATCCCAAAAAAGCATGGTTCCGTTTATAGCGGCAGGAATTTTCTATTATGTCTTCAACTTTGCAGTCGCCGCTGTCATGGAATTTTGGGAAAAGAAATTAAGTTATTACCGATAGGAGGCTGCCGGAATGAATTTGTTAGAAATGAAACATGTAAAAAAGAGTTTTAACGGAACTGCCGTGCTCAAAGATATCAGCCTTTCCGTAAAAGAAGGCGAAGCAGTTTCCATCATCGGTCCGTCAGGTTCCGGCAAATCCACCCTGTTACGCTGCGCCACTCTGTTAGAGACAATGGACGACGGCAGTCTTTCTTATCTAGGGAAAGCAGCCGCAAAAAGCGAAGCAGGCCGCACAGTCTATGCTTCCAGCGAGGAACGCAAAGAAATTGGGCGCCAGTTTGGTTTAGTATTTCAAAACTTCAACTTATTTCCGCACTATTCCGTACTAAAAAACATAATGGATGCGCCAATCCATGTACAGAAAAGACAAAAAGAAGAAGTAAAAAAAGAAGCAGTCCGGCTTTTAGAAAAAATGGGACTAAGTGACCGCGCAGACTATTACCCATGTCAGCTTTCCGGCGGCCAGCAACAGCGGGTGTCCATTGCAAGGGCGCTTGCAATGAAGCCCAAAATACTATTCTTCGATGAGCCTACATCTGCGTTAGATCCGGAACTGACAGGAGAAATATTAAAAGTAATTACAGAACTTGCAAAAGAAAAAATGACAATGGTAATCGTCACGCATGAAATGAACTTTGCAAAAGACGTATCTGACCGCATGATTTTTATGGATCAAGGCAAAATCGTCGAAGAAACCACGCCGGAAAAACTATTTGCCTCAAAGAACCAAAGAACGCGGGAATTTTTAGGAAAATACCATATCACAAAAGAATAACAGAAAAGTAATAAGGATAAAAGTTTCTTTTAAAAGCATATTGAAATATTTTTGCATATGCGGTAATGCCAATAGGCAAAAAGAAATGAAACGTCCACGTTGATGTAAGAACGAATCCCTAAACTGTATTGCAGTATAGTCTAGGGATTCTTCTTTACTTTTAAACCGGCAAAGCGCCCAGTAGGTAATTTGCTGCTCTTGTCATTGCTGTTTAACCAAGAGAATACGGAAGCCATCTGCATACGAATTTCTTTCTCCTGAATAGTTTTCCTTTTTCTGCAAATCCTAGATAAGAAACCAAAAGGAGATTAGAAAAATGGACAAAGCAGACAGAGTAATAGAAGAATTATCCAAAATCGGGATCGTGCCCGTGATCGCGTTAGAAGACGCCGCAGATGCAGAGCCATTAGCGAAAGCCCTAATCAGTGGAGGCCTTCCCTGCGCGGAAGTGACATTCCGCACGGAAGCGGCAGAAGACGCCATTCGGATTATCACGGAAAAGTTTCCTGAAATGCTGGTCGGGGCAGGAACTGTCCTAGATGCCATACAGGCAAAACGCGCCGTCGATGCAGGCGCAAAATTTATCGTAAGCCCCGGATTAAATCCAAAAGTGGTGTCATGGTGCGCAGAGCGGAATATTCCGGTTCTTCCGGGCTGCGCGACGCCAAGCGACATAGAGAGCGCAATCCGGCTTGGCCTTAGCGCTGTAAAATTTTTTCCCGCCGAAGCAAGCGGCGGGCTTTTGGCGATTCAGGCAATGGCTGCGCCGTATCCTAAGTTGAGATTTATGCCAACTGGAGGAATCACCGCAAAAAATTTAAAAAGCTATCTGGATTTTAAAAAAGTCATTGCCTGTGGAGGAAGTTTTATGGTAAATCCCACAATGTTAAAAGAAAAAGACTGGAAAGGAATTACAGCCTTGACAAAAGCCGCAGTTTCTTCTATGCTGGGATACACGCTGAAACACATTGAAATCAATTCTGGACAAAAATGTACAGGCAGTTTTTTCGTTCTTGCGGAGCTGGGCATTGAATTTTTAAAAAAACATGGACGTGGAACGCATGGAAGCATTACCGTCGGCGTCAACTATATGGAACGCGCCGTATACCATCTGGGCAGGCATGGAATCCGTTTTGAAGAATCCGGCAAAGAATACCATGCAGACGGCAGTTTAAAATCGGTATGTTTTGCAGATGAAATTGGCGGATTTGACGTTCATCTTGTACAAAATAAACAGGAGGATTGAGGACAATGGCAAAAAGAATCATAACATTTGGAGAAATTATGTTAAGGCTGGCTCCAAAAGGATACTACCGCATTTCGCAGGCAGATGTATTCGGCGCAACTTATGGAGGAGGAGAAGCGAATGTTGCCGTATCTCTCGCAAATTTCGGCATGGATGCGGGGTTTGTGACAAAGCTTCCGTCCCATGAAGTAGGTCAGGCGGCTGTCAACGCCCTCCGTCAGTTCGGCGTAGATACGTCATCTATCGTCCGCGGCGGCTCCCGCGTTGGGATTTACTTTCTTGAAAAAGGCGCAAGCCAGCGTCCTTCTAAAGTCATCTATGACCGCGCAGGCTCTGCAATCGCGCAGGCGAAAGCGGACGAATTTGACTGGGATGCGATTTTCGATGGGGCGGACTGGTTCCATTTTACTGGCATAACTCCTGCAATTTCAGAAAGTCTTGCGGATATCTGCCTTGCGGCGTGTCAAAAGGCAAAAGAAAAAGGCGTAACGGTAAGCTGTGATTTAAATTACCGGAATAAATTATGGACAAAAGAAAAAGCCGGTCAGGTGATGGGGAATTTGTGCCAATATGTAGACGTCTGCATTTCCAATGAAGAAGATGCAAACGATGTGTTTGGCATTAAATCTGAGGGAACGGAAGTGACGGCAGGCGAGCTGAATAAAGAAGGCTATCGGGAAGTGGCGGAAAAACTAACAGCGCGTTTTGGATTTCAGAAAGTGGCGATTACGCTTCGGACGTCGCTTTCTGCGAACGACAACAAATGGGCGGCTATGTTGTATGAAAACGGCGTAGGTTATTTCAGCAGGGAATACCTTATGCACATTGTTGACCGTGTCGGCGGAGGAGATTCCTTTGGAGGCGGTTTGATATACGCCTGCCTAAATGACTTTCCACCAAAAGAAGCGATTGAATTTGCTGTTGCGGCAAGCTGCCTGAAACATTCCATTGAGGGAGACTTTAATCAGGTTTCCGTTGAAGAAACTTTAAAACTTGCCAAAGGGGATGCTTCAGGACGCGTGCTTCGATAAAAATAGAAAACAGGGGGTAACTCAATATGGAGCAAAACAAAGAAAAAAACACAGTAAACGTCAGGAAAGCAGCGATGATTGGCTGCGGGTTTGTCGGTTCTTCCTCTGCATTTGCGCTTATGCAGAGCGGTTTGTTTTCAGAGATGGTTTTAATTGATGCAGATAAAGAACGCGCGGAAGGGGAAGCGTTAGACATTGCGCATGGGATTCCATTTGCGCGGCAGATGAAAATATATGCCGGAGATTATGATGATATTATAGATGCGGCCGTTATTATCATTACAGCCGGAGCAAACCAAAAGCCCGGTGAGACGCGTCTGGATTTAGTGCATAAAAATGTCGGGATATTCAAAAGCATTATACCGGAAATAGCAAAAAGGAACTGTCAGGGAATTTTACTGATTGTGTCCAATCCGGTGGATATTTTGACTTATACGGCGTTAAAGCTTTCTGGGTTTACTGAAAACCGTGTCATCGGTTCCGGCACGGTGCTTGATACGGCGCGTTTGAAATATGAGCTGGGCCAGCATTTATCGGTAGACAGCCGCAGTGTGCACGCTTTTATAATTGGAGAGCATGGAGACAGCGAAATTGCGGCATTTAGCAGCGCAAACGTTTCCGGAATTGCCGTCAGTGAATTTTGTGAGCTTCGCGGGCATTATGCGCATGAAGAAAATTCCCAGCAGATTGCGGAAAAAGTCAAAAACAGCGCGTATGACATTATACAGAAAAAGAAAGCGACCTATTATGGAATTGCAATGGCGGTGAAACGGATCTGTGAAGTCATTATACGGGACGAAAAATCAATCCTTCCAGTGTCTTCTATGATGCATGGCATGTATGATATAGACGACGTAGTGTTAAGTATGCCGGCAGTCGTTGGAAAACACGGCGTAGAGACCAAAGTGCCAATTCCGTTGAATGAAGAAGAATTGCAAAAACTGCATAAATCTTCAGAAACGCTTAAAGAAATTATAAAAGGGTTAAACTTAAATTGAATGCAAGCTCAAAGAAATTATAAAAGGGTTAAATTTGATTTGAACACAAAAGGGTAGAATGATAATTGGAATAAGCATAACATCAAAAAAGAGTTTATTTTTGGCGTTGTGCTTATTTTTGTTTTCCGGAATTGACCTTTACAGTTCCATACGATAAAATAGATTTGTGAAACAAAAGTGAAGGTGTGAATCTATGTGAAAAAATGGTGTGTCCCTTATTTGCGGTAAGGGATAGGAACCATAAATATTATAAAATAGGAGGAAAACATATGCCAATTAATTTACAAAAAGGACAGAAAGTAAGCCTGACGAAAGGAAATCCGGGATTGTCAAAAGTTGTGGTCGGTCTGGGCTGGGACATCAACCAGTTTGACACAGGCGGAGACTTTGACTTGGATGCGGCGGCATTTTTGCTTGGGAGCAATGGAAAAGTAACTAAGTCAGAAGATTTTGTATTCTATGGCAATTTAGAGCACACATCGGGAAGCGTTATGCACATGGGAGATAACCTGACTGGCGCCGGAGACGGGGACGATGAACAGATCAAAATTGATCTAAGCAAAGTTCCAGAACAGATTGAAAAAATAGCATTTACCGTGACCATTTATGAATCCGAGCAGAGACGGCAGAATTTTGGGCAGGTCAACAACGCGTTTATCCGGATCTACAATGAAAACACAGGGGAAGAAATGCTCAGGTATGATTTAGGCGAAGATTTTTCAATAGAGACAGCCGCAGTATTTGGAGAACTCTATAAAAGCGGCGCAGAATGGAAATTTAATGCAATCGGCAGCGGTTATCAAGGAGGGCTTGCCGCGCTATGCGCGAATTTTGGCGTGGATACAGAATAAAAAATAGCAGTTTCAGGGCTAAAGCAAAAGAGTCTCTATAATAAGGACCGCGCATTTCGATGCGTTTACTGATTTATAAAGTTTATAGAAACAATATTTGCAGCAGCCCTGCTATTTTAAAAATAGCGGCATTATAAAAGGGACAAAGAAAACAGACCGTCCAGCGTAAAGTGGAGGGATATAAATGCAGTACGACGATGAAAAAGACTATGTGTTACGGATTATCAAAGAAGCCACAAGTGTGCTTTTTACCATGCTGACCGGAAAAAAATACATACAGCTTGATCTTGCAAGCGAAACTAGATACGAAGTTTCCGGCAATCAGCCAAATGATTTTAGGAATATGGCAGACTTAGGGCAGGTCAATGAAGCGGAAAACATTCTATTAGATGGAATTGACTATTCAAACAAAGACGAAGTCATAGCGGCGGCTTTATTTTACCAGTATGTCAGTGAAAAAGGAGAGGACTTTTTACAGTCGTGTAACTACTCAGAAGAAGAAGCGTTAGATGGGTTTCGTCAGTTAATGGAACGGTCAGGGTATTGGGAACTGTTTGAGATGGTGAAGCGAAACGGGTAAAAGAAAGGGGCTGCCACAAAATAGAACCCGTATGTTATGGCAGCCCTTTTAAAGTCAGATTTTTTCCGGCTGGGGGTAATCCACGCCAAAACAATCTATGGTGACGCATTTTAACTTTTGATCATCTAAGGGGCGGTCATTTTCGTCCGTTGCAGTTTCCGCTATCCGGTTTACAACCTCCATGCCCTCCGTAATCTTGCCAAACGCGGCATAAGCGCCGTCTAAATGCGGGGAATCCTTGTGCATAATAAAAAACTGGCTTCCGGCAGAATCTGGCATCATAGAACGGGCCATTGACAACACTCCGGCAGAATGCTTGAGCGGATTTTGAAATCCGTTCTGGGAAAACTCCCCCTTAATACTGTAGTCGGGGCCGCCCATTCCCGTTCCCTCCGGATCGCCGCCCTGAATCATAAAGCCACGGATAACCCGATGGAAAATCAAGCCGTTATAAAATCCGCTTTGCGCCAAACTGATAAAATTATGAACCGTATTGGGGGCAATTTCAGGAAACAGCTCCGCTTTCATAACGCCGCCGTCCTCCATTTCAAAAGTTACGATTGGATTTTGTGCCATAATAGACCTCCTTAAATTGTGATAGATTCGGGCATGAAATGCAAAAGCCCATATAGACAAATCCCATTATATCACAAATTTCCAAAAATTTATAGAAAAAAGGATTGAATAATCTTTTTTTCTGTGCTATACTAACAGAAGTCGGGCAGGTATAGTTCATCGGTAGAATATCAGCTTCCCAAGCTGAGGAGGTGGGTTCGATTCCCATTACCTGCTTTTTAGAAAAGACCGTAGATAGATTCTACGGTCTTTTCTATTTTAGATTTTATCTTATTTGTGGATAGGGAGTTTTTAAATAGCAAAACAGATAAGCGGGGAAACATATGCGAAATGTCTATTTTTTCAAATTCCGATTATACTAATAGCAATCAGCATAATTGACAAACCCCTTTTACACAGCTATGATAAGGAAAAAACAGACAGGAGAAGACTATATGCGAATAGGATTAGGATATGATGTGCACAAATTGACAAACGACAGAGAATTGATCTTAGGCGGGGTCAAAATCCCGCACACATTGGGGCTGTTGGGGCATTCCGATGCAGATGTGTTGCTCCATGCCATTATGGATGCGTTGCTTGGAGCCGCCGCGCTTGGAGACATCGGGCAGCATTTTCCGGATACAGACGATGCATATAAGGGAATTTCAAGCCAAAAATTGCTCTCTCATGTCGGCGGCCTGTTAGAAAAAGAAGGTTATTATATTGAAAACATTGATGCGACGCTGATTGCCCAGAAACCGAAACTCCGCCCTTATATTCCACAAATGGAACAAAATATAGCGCAAACCCTGAATATTCAAAAGAATCAGGTCAATGTGAAAGCGACGACAGAAGAAGGGCTGGGTTTTACCGGAGCCGAAGAGGGGATTAGCGCGCAGGCAGTCTGCCTGCTTGGCAAGTTTTATGAAAATAGTTTTGCTGTTTCAGATCATACAGCAGGCTGTTGTGAAAACTGCATAAAAAAAGAAAAGTAAGATCATTTAGCATCAGGCAAGAGCTTGTTTATTGAATCAATAGTTGACAAATTTTCATTTTCTGCATACACTAAGGAGATAAGAAAGGTGAATCTGGCAGCAAATGCAGTGAATGCCTGACAGCCGGACGAGTGATCCGCTGGATTTTGGGCTGCTGCAACAGCGCGCTGACTGCCTGATTGTCGGGCGGATTAACTGCCTGAATGATTTAACTGCTTCGTTACGTTTGTAAGGCATGATGCCGTCAATAGGTGTTTATATGCCGCTTTTTCTGCCTTGCAGATTAAAAATTCATTCCGTAAGTTTTCGGGCATAAAGGAGCGGCGCGCAGTTGGAGCTGGCGGGAACTTCGTCTTTTATATGAGACGGAGTTTTTTTAGATATGCTGTTTTAGATGTGCTGTAAAAAGGAATGGTATCATGGGATTGATTAAATTTATCAAAGAGGAAATTCAAGTGGTACAAGAGCGTGACCCGGCGATCAAATCTCCGATCGAAGTGATTTTATATCCGACGTTCCGCGTTATGTTAAGTTACCGTAGGGCGCACAGGCTCTACCAGAAAGGGCATTTTTTCCGGGCAAGGTATATTTCCCAGAGAGCGGCCAGAAAAACAGGGATTGAGATACATCCGGGAGCGGAAATCGGGAAAGGGTTCTTTATAGACCATGGAAGCGGCGTTATCATCGGGGAAACGACGATCATCGGCGATAATGTGACGTTGTATCAGGGAGTGACGTTAGGCGGGACAGGAAAAGAGACGGGCAAACGTCACCCGACGCTATGTGATAATGTCATGGTAAGCGCGGGCGCGAAAATCCTTGGTTCTTTTACAATAGGTGAAAATTCAAAAATCGGTGCGGGCAGCGTTGTTTTAGAAGAAGTGCCCCCAAACTGCACTGTAGTGGGCGTGCCCGGCAGAATTGTAAAAAGGGACAATCAGAAAGTGCCAAGAATTGATATGGATCAGATCAATCTGCCCGATCCGGTAAAAGAAGACCTTACGGCATTACAGCGGGAAAACACTGCGCTATGCAATAAGATAATAGATTTGGAAAATAAACTGAAAGAATTGCAGGGCATACATAAGGAAAGGAATTAGAAAAATGAAACTTTATAATACAATGAGCAGACAAAAAGAAGAATTTATCCCATTAGAAAAAAATAAAGTCAAGATGTATGTATGCGGCCCTACCGTATACAATTTTATCCATATAGGCAATGCAAGGCCGATGATCGTTTTTGATACGGTAAGGCGGTATATGGAATATAAAGGGTACGAAGTCAACTTTGTATCCAATTTTACAGACGTAGATGATAAAATTATCCGAAAATCCATAGAGGAACAAATTCCGTCAGAAGAAGTGGCGAAACGTTTTATAGAGGAATGTAAGGAAGATATGTCCGGCATGAATATCAAGCCTGCGACGGCGCATCCATTAGCGACGCAGGAAATTGATGGAATGATAGAAATGATTTCCTCTTTAATTGAAAAAGGATACGCCTATGCCGCTTCAGACGGAACCGTGTATTACAGGACACGCAAATTTCAGGATTATGGAAAACTGTCCCATAAAAATATCGACGACTTGCAGGCAGGCCACAGAACGATAAAAGTTGCCGGAGAATTAAAAGAAGATGCGCTTGATTTTGTGCTTTGGAAGCCAAAAAAAGACGGAGAGCCATATTGGAACTCCCCATGGTGCGATGGGCGCCCCGGCTGGCATATCGAGTGTTCCGTGATGTCGAAGAAATATTTAGGAGATAAGATTGACATTCATGCAGGCGGTGAAGATTTGATTTTCCCACACCATGAAAATGAAATTGCGCAGAGTGAAGCGGCAAACGGCGTTGAATTTTCAAAATATTGGATGCACAATGCCTTTTTAAACGTAGACAATAAAAAAATGTCAAAATCCGTGGGCAATTTCTTTACAGTGCGTGAGATAGCTCAGAAATACGATTTACAGGCGCTCCGCTTTTTTATGTTGAGCGCGCATTATAGAAGCCCATTGAATTTCAGCGCAGAATTAATGGAAGCGGCAAAAAGCGGATTGGAGCGGATCGTTACCGCGGCGGGGCATATCCGGCATTTAATCAAAGCCGCTCCGATGTCTGAGAAAACAGAACAGGAAAACGGCATGTTAGATGCGGCAAATGCCTACACTTTAAAATTTGAAGCTGCCATGGACGACGATTTCAATACGGCGGATGCAATTTCAGCAGTGTTTGAACTGGTAAAATACATCAATACGAATGTGTCTTCTTCGAACTCAAAACAATGTCTCGAAGCGTTATATGGACAGATGGATACACTGTGTGGCATTCTTGGGATTATTTTGGAAGAAAAGGAAGAAGCGTTAGAGGAAGAAATAGAGGGACTTATCGAAGAACGCCAGAAAGCGAGACAGTCAAAAGATTTTGCCAGAGCAGATGAAATCCGCGCCATATTATTAGAAAAAGGAATTGAAATAAAAGACACTAGGGAAGGCGCGCAATGGAAAAGGGTATAATCTCATATATACGGAAACAATTTGAACTAAAAGAGGTGGATATCCACACATATTCACCTCTTACCCTTGCTTATATCGGCGATGGCATATTTGACTTAATTGTCCGTACAGTTGTCGTTGGCAGGGGCAATGCCAACGTAGGAAATTTGCACAAGAAAACCAGTCATGTGGTAAAAGCGCAGACGCAGGCAAAGATGATAGGGCAGCTTCTGCCATATCTGACAGAGGAAGAAGCCGATATTTACAGACGCGGCAGGAACGCCCATTCCCCGACAATGGCGAAAAATGCCACGATGTCAGATTATAGGAAAGCGACAGGCTTAGAAGCGCTGATAGGCTATCTGTATTTAGAAGATCAGTTGGAACGAATCCTGTTTCTAATTCAAAAAGGCATGGAACAACTACACGAAAGGATATAAAAAATGGATTTTGAAGGATTACAAATTGAAGGCAGGAATGCCGTATTAGAAGCATTCCGTTCTGGAAAAACAGTGGACAGGCTGTATGTGTCAGAACATAGCAAAGACGGCCCGATACAGACGATTTTAAGGGAAGCGAAGCGGAAAGGGACAGTTGTAAATTTTGTCACAAAAGAGCGGTTAGACCAGATTTCTGAGACGAAAAAGCACCAAGGGGCCATAGCGGTCATGGCGGCATTTGAATATGCGTCTGTGGAGGATATTTTGCAGAACGCGAAAGAAAAAGGGGAACCCCCATTTATCGTGCTTTTAGATAATGTAGAAGATCCACATAATCTGGGGGCGGTAATCCGCACTGCGAATTTAGCCGGCGCGCATGGGGTCATTATTCCAAAGCGGAGGGCGGCAGGGCTTACCGGAACGGCAGTAAAAGCTTCCGCAGGAGCCATACACTATACTCCGGTCGCGAAAGTGACGAATTTATCCGCAGTGATTCAGAAATTAAAAAAAGAAGGGCTTTGGTTTGTCTGCGCGGATATGAATGGGACGAATATGTATGAGTTAGATTTAAAAGGCCCGATTGGGTTAGTCATTGGAAATGAGGGCGAAGGGGTTTCAAAGCTGGTAAAAGAAAATTGTGATTTCACAGCCGCGATTCCGATGAAAGGCGATATTGATTCGTTGAATGTGTCCGTAGCGGCAGGCGTGTTATCCTATGAAATCTTACGCCAGAGAGGGATATAACGGATCGAAGGAGGTATGAATGGCAGAGTATACAGGCTATTCGGACGAAGAATTAATTGAAAAACTTCGGGAAGGGAACGGGGAAATCCAAACAGAATGTCCTCACCCCTCTGGGGATTGTCTGCCATTTGGCGGCAAAGAGGACATTATGGATTATATTTTGGATAAATATAAGCCATTGGTCCGGAAACGCGCGAATGCGCTGTATTTGATTGGCGGAGACACTGACGATTTGATTCAGGAAGGCATGATTGGGCTGTTTAAAGCAGTTCAGGGCTATAAAGCCAATCAGGACGCCTCTTTTTACCATTTTGCAAAAATGTGCATTGAGCGGCAGATGTATACCGCAGTCGAGGCATCCAGAAGGAAAAAACATGCGCCTTTAAATTCTTATATCTCATTGTATGACGATTCAGGGGCGGACGGCGTTGCGCTGGCTGACGTGCTGATGGGCGGCGCAGATGAAAATCCGGAACATTTGCTGATAGATAAAGAAAGCGTAAGACAGCGTCTTGACGAAGTGTTAAAACATCTAAGCAAAATGGAAAAACAAGTGCTTGGCTATATGTTAGAGGGGTTTAACTACCAGCAGATTGCCGAAAAAATGGGAAAATCCCCAAAAGCGATTGACAATGCCATACAGAGAATGAAGGGAAAGAAAATGAAAATCCATGTTGACAATATGGAAAAATTATAGTACCATAATATGCGTTGAGAAAAGATAGGAACTGCTGCCGTGGCTCAGTCGGTAGAGCGTCGCATTGGTAGTGCGGAGGTCACGGGTTCGATTCCCGTCGGCAGCTTCTTGAAACCTTGAAATGTCAAGGTTTTTTTTATGTCTAAAATGAAAAAGCATTCGAGAATGCAGTTAGAACAAGCATTTTGCAAAAAGTTTATAAAATTTTCAGAAAATATTAGCACTCATCTATTGACAGCGCTAACAATCGGCGCTATATTGCAATTAAGCAATCAAATCTGAATATTCTTTGCTATGGAGTACAGAATATTCACAGGTTTCATGTTAGGAGGCGACTTTATGAACATACAAAAATTTACACAAAAATCAATCGAAGCCATAAACGACTGTGAAAAATTAGCATACGAATACGGCAATCAGGAAATTGAGCAAGAGCATTTACTCACAGCCCTAATGCGTCAGCCGGACGGCCTGATTCAAAAAATGATAGAAAAAATGGAGATTAATAAAGACCATTTTACCGACAACGTGATCCGTCATTTAGAAAAGCGCACAAAAGTTTCCGGCGGCCAGATTTACATTGGGCAGGCATTAAACAAAGTCCTTCTAAGCGCCGAAGACGAAGCGAAACAAATGGGGGACGAATATGTATCCGTAGAGCATTTATTCCTGTCTTTAATCAAACACCCTAATTCTGCCATTAAAGAACTGTTCAAAGAATATGGAATTACAAGAGACCGTTTTCTTTCGGCATTGTCTACCGTAAGAGGCAATCAGCGCGTAACCTCAGACAATCCGGAAGCGACGTATGATACATTGGAAAAATATGCTTATGATTTAGTAGAGCGCGCCAAGAATCAAAAATTAGACCCAGTTATCGGGCGGGATTCCGAAATCCGAAACGTAGTCCGGATATTATCCCGAAAGACTAAAAACAACCCTGTCTTAATCGGGGAGCCCGGCGTCGGCAAAACAGCCGTTGTCGAAGGGTTAGCGCAGAGGATTGTCCGCGGCGACGTGCCCGAAGGGTTAAAAGACAAAAAACTCTTTGCTCTGGACATGGGCGCATTAGTTGCCGGAGCCAAATATCGGGGTGAATTTGAAGAACGCCTAAAAGCTGTTTTAGACGAAGTGAAAAAATCCGACGGACAGATTATCTTGTTTATCGACGAGCTTCATACCATCGTAGGCGCAGGCAAAACCGACGGCGCAATGGATGCAGGGAATATGTTAAAACCTATGCTTGCCAGAGGAGAGCTGCACTGCATAGGCGCAACCACGCTTGACGAATACCGCCAGTATATTGAAAAAGACGCCGCCCTAGAACGCAGGTTCCAGCCTGTAATGGTAGACGAGCCAACTGTAGAGGACGCCATCTCCATACTTCGGGGATTAAAAGAACGCTATGAAGTGTTCCATGGCGTAAAAATTGCAGACGCCGCGCTTGTCTCCGCCGCCGTATTGTCGAACCGTTATATTTCCGACCGTTTTTTGCCGGATAAAGCGATTGACCTTGTTGACGAAGCCTGCGCATTAATCAAAACGGAATTGGATTCCATGCCGGCTGAATTAGATGAGCTTAACCGCCGCATTATGCAGTTAGAAATTGAAGAAACAGCCTTAAAAAAAGAAACCGACCGTTTAAGCATGGACCGCCTGAACGCGCTGCAAAAAGAACTTGCCGAATTAAAAGATGAATTTGCTGTCAAAAAAGCGCAGTGGGACAATGAAAAAACATCTGTCGAGCATGTACAAAAACTGCGGGAAGAATTAGAGCGTTTAAAATCCGAAATAAAACAGGCGCAGCAAAATTATGACTTAGAAAAAGCCGCCGAGCTTCAATACGGTAAGCTTCCACAAGTCCAAAAACAACTGGAAATAGAAGAAGCAAAGACAAAAAAAGAGGAACTTTCCCTCGTTCATGAAAATGTCAGCGAAGAAGAAATCGCCAGAATCATTTCCCGCTGGACAGGAATCCCCGTTGCAAAACTAACTGAAAGCGAACGGAACAAGACGCTTCATTTAGACGATGAACTCCATAGACGCGTCATTGGCCAAGATGACGGCGTCACCAAAGTGACAGAAGCGATTATCCGTTCCAAAGCAGGCATTAAAGATCCGACAAAGCCCATTGGATCATTCCTGTTTTTAGGGCCTACAGGCGTTGGCAAAACAGAGCTTGCCAAAGCGCTTGCCGAAAGCCTGTTTGATGATGAAAGCAATATGGCGCGTTTGGATATGTCGGAATATATGGAAAAACACTCCGTATCCCGCTTAATCGGGGCGCCTCCCGGATATGTCGGGTACGATGAAGGAGGCCAGCTAACCGAAGCCGTCCGCAGAAAACCCTATTCTGTTGTGCTGTTTGACGAAGTGGAAAAAGCCCATCCCGATGTATTTAATGTCTTGCTTCAGGTTTTAGACGATGGTCGCATTACAGATTCCCAAGGCAGGACTGTCGATTTTAAAAACACAATTATCATAATGACTTCCAATTTGGGTTCTTCTTATTTGTTAGAGCATATCGAAGCAGACGGTGAGATCCGCCCAGAAGTGGAAGAAGCCGTTATGAACGAATTGCGGGCAAATTTCCGTCCTGAATTTTTAAACCGGCTGGACGAAATCATTCTGTTTAAGCCGTTGACAAAACACAATATCGGTTCCATTATCCGTCTGCTTATGGAAGAATTAAACCACAGGTTAAAAGACAGGGAAATTAAAGTGGAACTTAGCCATGCCGCAGAAACTTACATTGTCGAACACGGCTACGACCCAATATTTGGCGCAAGGCCCCTCAAGCGCTTCCTGCAAAAACATGTGGAAACCTTATCTGCAAAACTAATCCTTTCAGACAAAGTAAAAAGCGGGGATACCATATGGATCGATCTCAAAGGCGAGACGCTGTATGCAGACGTAAAAGCATAAATAGAACTGCCGTTGGAAAGAAAACGCCACATGTTTCCTGCGTCATCTGCATATAGTATCCTAAGAGAAGAAAAAGCAGTGAGTATATGAAAAAATTACGGAATTTTTTATTGGGCATGGATCTCCTATTTGTATGTATCCTAGCAGGCAAATTTGCAGAAAACAGTATGCTGCAAATGGTAGACGGAAAAGCGAAAACCGTTTCCGATGCCAGCGCAAGGGATTTGGACAAGAAAAAAGTGGCGTTAACCTTTGATGACGGCCCCAATATAAACTATACAGAAATGCTGTTAGACGGACTAAAAGAGCGTGGTGTACATGCCACGTTCTTTTTGTTGGGAAAAGAAGTGGAAAAGTCGCCTGAAATTGTCAAAAAAATGTATAAAGACGGGCATTTGATTGGAAACCATTCCTATGAACATGTCAATTTAAGTAATTTAAGCGATGAGGCCGCTATTTTGCAGGTTGATAAAACAAACGAGGCGATTTACAAAGTGACCGGAGAATATCCGGAATATATCCGCCCGCCCTTTGGATGTTGGAAAAGCAATCTTGATTATCAAACAAAGATGATTGAAGTGTTATGGAATGTCGATCCGCTGGACTGGAAAACCAATAATGCAGATGCGGTTGCTTCGCGTATTTTAAAAAATGTTCAGGAAGATGACATTATTTTGCTGCATGATGCATCTGAATCTTCTGTAAATGCGGCATTTCAGATTATAGATAAACTGAAAAAAGACGGATATGAGTTTGTGACGGTAGACGAGATCCTATTTAATTGAAAGTCGATTGGATTTAAACAGAGGATACAATCAATTTTTTCTTCTGTAAAACCGCATAGCAGAGGAAAAGATCAAAAAATGATTTCAGCGGGGGAATAAGTGTGGTATTATATGAAAGACAGCGCTGATTCAAATGATTCAAATTCATATGAATGCGGCAAACCCATAGAAACCGTTGTTTCAGGAAAGGCGGAAGGACATTTTATGATTCGGATTATGTGTAAAGATGACATTGAGCAGGCGGCTAAGATATGGCTCGATACGAATTTGCAGGCGCATTCATTTATTTCCCCAAACTATTGGAAAGACCATCTAAAACTTGTAAAAGAATTATTGTTACAAGCGCAGACATATATTTATTTGGATGACATAAGCCAAGAGATGCAAGGGTTTATTGGATTGGATGCGGAATATATCGCCGGAATTTTTGTGTGTGGCGGTTCTCAGTCCCATGGGATTGGGAAGCGGCTTTTAGATTATGTAAAGCGTCAGCATACGCAGCTTTCTCTGCATGTGTATCAAAAGAATATCCGCGCCATAAAGTTTTACCAAAGGGAAAATTTTAAGATTCACTCGGAGCTGATAGATGCGGATACAGGTGAAAAAGAATACTGTATGACATGGACGCAGGAAAAGAATGAGAGTTAGCTTCACAAGATTTTTTCGAATAGTTTTTGTGCTTTTTGCCCTGTTTTTAGCTGATTTCATAAAAGCAGGGAGCGTATCGAGCCCTATTTTTTCAGACGAAAATCCGGCTGGATCGTTTTTGGGGGAGCTTAAATGCTTAATTAAAGCAGACAGATGCAGACGGTTTAACGCCCATATGGGTTTGTTTTAAAATGTAAGTTAAAATCCAGAGTTCCTATCCAAAAAAGGGATCTGCCTTTTGGATTTCTCCAATCGAGTTGGCGTTTATGGCGCTTTCGAATTTTACGGTTATAAAGCCTGAGATTTTCTGCATCTTTATATAAGCCGGAAGCTCCATAAATTTTTATTATTTCATCTGAAAATGCTCTTTCAAATATCTTAGGACGCAGGAGAATCCTGTTTCTTTCTAACTATATTATACCATAAAACCCCTGAAAATACAAGACTAGACCCTCTGCGCAGCCAATGCTATAATCTAAAAAATAAAAGCGGGAGGAATGCTCTTGGATAAAAACTGGATTATGCAATTACAGCGGCAAACCCAATTAACAAAGGTCATTGAAACGAATCAAACCACAAAACAATATGGGTTAAGCCTGACCGAAGAAGAAGCAAAACTAATCGTAACGGAACGGGTCAATACGCTAAAAGTTCAAAAACGCGTAGAATTTGGCGAAGGGATTACGCCCAAAATCATCTTTGAATTTTGCGATTCTGATTTTATTGACCAGAATAATTATGTAGAGACAATTATTCGCTTACAGGAAATTTTTTATCTCTACAAAAATGAAATGATGGACGAAATTTCTGATGATGAGCTGCTTCATTTTATGCGGGAACAATTTGAAACTGTCTGTTTTGGAGATTTGGAGTACCTTGAAGGCGCATGTTTAGCTGTTTTTTCACAAGCAGTCCGCGCCGGATACAGAGGCTATCAGGAATCAGAGGGCAGAGGCGAATACGCTGCTTTTGATGAAGTGAAAAGATGGGATTACGATTTGTATTATGAAACGCTGAAGGAACTTTTATGGAGGTAATGCAAATGAATTACGAAATGGAAGAACTTCTTCCCATCGTGGGGAAATTAGCAGGGCAATACACATCGAACGAAAGCGGGTCTGTCACATATGAAACCGCAAATCAGCTTATGGGCGCTGTGATTTATTGTATCAGAGAAACAGAAGTTCAAAATGAAATGTCTTTACAGCCCAAAACTTCCTGTTCTGCAAAACAGGCATACGAAACCGGGTATGCCTTAGCCAGACAAAAAGTAAAGCAGGCGCTGTGTCTTTACAACGAGATTACGCAGGAATTTGAATCCTACGGAAACCAATGTATCAAAGACGTAATTCAAACAGGAATGCCGGAATTTTTCAAATGGTATGACTTAAAATTCAACCCTCAAAATGAAATTATTACTTTGGATTATCCCGTTTTAAAAGACTTGTCCGAATTTGAAGGAATTGATAAAATATACGAATACTTAATCTGCATTCAGATCGAGCAGCAATTCTTAAGCCAACTTCCAAAAGAATTTGTGGAACGCGCGCTAAAGTCACAAGGGATTCCGGCGCGGGATCAGATGGACAATCTTTGCGAAACCGTTATTTCCTTCATAATAGATAATTCAAAAATGCAGCAGATTTCGGAAAATGATTGTGTAAAAACTTCTAGTTTACAGGAGTATTTAAAACCTGCGCTCCAAAATGCAAGATACCGGCGCGCCCATCGGGAAGAACCGTGTTAATGCTTGTATTTTGCTTGTTTTTTCTCTCAAATTAAGAAATACTTCTTGTAAAAAAACGTAAAGTCATGTATCTTAAATTCAGGAGAATAAAACAATGGACATATTTGAATACATGCGGGAACAAACGAGAGAAAGAGAGTCGCCGTTAGCGGCAAGGCTCCGTCCCTCCACGTTAGAAGAAGTGGTCGGGCAGCGGCATATTATCGGAAAAGATAAACTGCTCTATCGGGCGATCAAAGCAGACAAACTATCGTCCGTTATTTTTTACGGGCCTCCGGGCACAGGCAAAACGACGCTTGCAAAAGTCATCGCAAATACGACAAGCGCGGATTTTACGCAGATCAACGCTACGGCGTCCGGTAAAAAAGACATGGAAGAAGTCATACAAAAGGCGAAAGACAATCAGGGAATGTATGCGAAGAAAACGATTCTCTTTATTGATGAGATTCACAGATTCAATAAAGCCCAGCAGGATTATTTGCTTCCATTTGTCGAAGACGGCACCGTTATTTTAGTTGGGGCGACAACGGAAAACCCTTATTTTGAAGTAAATGGGGCTTTACTTTCACGTTCTATCGTCTTTGAATTAAAACATTTATCTCAGGAAGACATTAAAACGCTTCTGTTACGCGCGGCAAATGATGTAGAGAAAGGCATGGGCGCTTATCATGCCATTATTGAAACAGACGCTTTAGATTTTTTTGCGGACATTTGTAACGGAGACGCCAGATCAGCATTAAATGCGGTTGAGCTTGGCATTTTAACGACAGAGCGCAGTGAAGATGGCAAAATCCATATTACGCTTGACATTGCCGCAGAGTGTATCCAAAAACGTGTGTTAAAATACGATAAGTCGGGAGATAATCATTATGACACAATCTCAGCGTTTATCAAAAGCATGCGCGGCTCTAATCCGGATGCGGCAGTTTATTATCTTGCCAAAATGCTGTATGCCGGAGAAGATATCCGTTATATTGCAAGAAGGATTATTATTTGCGCTTCAGAAGACGTTGGAATGGCAGATCCAAACGCGTTAAATATTGCAGTTTCCACTGCCATGGCAGTAGACAGGCTTGGTATGCCGGAAGCAAGAATCCCATTGGCGCAGGCCGCCATTTATGTAGCGGCCGCTCCCAAAAGCAACGCATCGTTTCTTGCGATTGATCAGGCGCTTGACGTAGTCAAACATTTCCCGTCTGAACCCGTCCCAAGCTATTTACAGGACGCCCATTATCAGGGAGCCGAAAAATTAGGCCGCGGAGCTGGGTATCAGTATGCGCATGACTATCCCATGCACTATGTCAGCCAGCAGTATCTGCCCGATGGAATGACCGGCATGCAGTTTTATAAACCAACCCAAAACGGCTATGAACGTCAAATCATAGAGCATTTAAAGAAATTAAAAAATCAGGAGGACTAACATGAAATCATATCTCGAAATGACAAAAGAAGAATTATTACAGGAAAAGCAGCAGTTGGATGCAGAATATAAAAAATACCAAATGCGCGGTTTACAGCTTGATATGTCAAGAGGGAAACCTTCCGTAGAACAGCTTGATTTATCCATGGAAATGATGGACGTTTTGCACAGCGGCGTAAACCTTGCCTGTGAAGATGGCACAGATTGCCGGAATTATGGCGTGCTAGACGGGATACACGAAGCAAAAACATTGATTGGCGATATGATTGAATGTCATCCGGACAACATTATTATTTATGGAAATTCCAGTTTAAATATTATGTATGACACGATTTCACGTTCTATGACTCACGGCGTAATGGGAAGCGTTCCATGGTGCAAACTTGACAAAGTTAAATTTTTGTGCCCTGTGCCCGGTTATGACAGGCATTTTGCCATTACAGAACATTTTGGAATAGAAATGATAAATATACCCATGCTGCCGACAGGCCCTGACATGGACATGGTCGAAGAACTGGTGGCAAATGACGAAGCCATCAAAGGGATCTGGTGCGTGCCCAAATATTCCAATCCGCAAGGCATCACCTATTCTGATGAAACTGTGCGCCGTTTTGCCCGTTTAAAACCGGCGGCAAAAGATTTTAGGATTTATTGGGATAACGCTTACGGCGTGCATCATTTGTATGATTTAGATCAAGACAATCTGGTCGAAATTTTTGCAGAATGTAAACGCGCCGGCAATCCCGATTTGGTATATAAATTCTGCTCTACGTCCAAGATCAGTTTTCCGGGCTCCGGGGTAGCCGCCATTGCAACCTCAGCAAATAACTTAGAAGACATTAGAAAACAAATGGTTGTCCAGACGATTGGCTACGACAAAGTCAACCAGCTTCGCCATGTCCGTTTCTTTAAAGACATTTACGGCATCACAGAGCATATGAAAAAACATGCCAATATTTTACGCCCGAAATTTGAAATGGTTTTAGACATTTTGGCAAAAGAGCTGGAAGACATTGGCGCTGGAAACTGGTATTGTCCAAAAGGCGGTTATTTTATCTGTTATCAGGCATTAGAAGGATGCGCCAAAGAAATTGTTTCAAGGGCTAAAAAAGCCGGCGTTGTCATGACTCCGGCAGGCGCGCCATTCCCCTATGGCAAAGATCCAAAAGATTCCATAATCCGTATAGCGCCAACTTATCCAAGCTTAGAAGACTTGGAAATGGCGGCAAATATTTTCGTCATCTGCGTGAAAACCGTAAGCATAGAAAAGATTTTAGAAGATCAGGCTTAAAATTAAAAACGCAGAGTAAGTTTATTTGTCAAGCAGGCATAACTGCTGAAGTAAAACTAAAATGACAGGAAAGAGAAAAACGTAGGCTCAGATTTTAGCCAAATAGCCTTAATTGTAGAAGCAAAAACAGGAAAGAGAAAATGTAGACTAAGATTTTGTTATAAACAAGTATACTTGTAATAGCAAGATTGAGAAGAAGAAAGGAGAAATATATGATACAAGAGCGGGTTTTAGATTTAGTGGATTATGGACTTGCAACAGGTTTAATTGAAGAAGCGGACAAATGTTTTACAACTAACCGTTTGTTGGAATTATTTGGTCTGGATGAATTAGAAGACGACATCGCTGCGGCGCATAAAAAAAAGGACGGATTGACAAGAGAGGCGGCAGAAGCGTCTTTGGAAGATATTTTAAAAGATATGCTTGATTACGCATATGAGAATGGCATTGCGAAAGAAAACAGCATTGTTTACCGAGATTTGTTGGATACAAAAATAATGAGCCTTCTTACGCCAAGGCCAAGTGAAGTCATAGCAAAATTTCAAAAGTTATATGAAAAAGACCCAAAAGAGGCGACGGATTATTTCTATACGTTAAGCAGGGATACCGATTATATCCGCCGCTACCGTATAAAGAAAGATTTAAAATGGACGACGGAAACCGCATACGGCACACTCGATATTACAGTCAATCTATCCAAACCGGAAAAAGATCCGAAAGCGATTGCAGCCGCCAAGCTTGCAAAACAAAGCGGTTATCCGAAATGTCTGTTATGCAGGGAAAATGAAGGGTATGCCGGACGCGTCAACCATCCGGCAAGGCAGAACCACAGGATTATACCGGTTACAATTAACCAAAGCGGCTGGTATTTCCAATATTCCCCTTATGTCTATTATAATGAACATTGTATCGTATTTAATTCAGATCATACGCCAATGAAAATTGAACGGGCCACGTTTGGCAAACTATTGGATTTCGTTGAACAGTTTCCACATTATTTTGTAGGGTCAAACGCAGATCTGCCGATTGTCGGCGGTTCCATTTTAAGCCATGACCATTTTCAGGGCGGAAATTATGAATTTGCGATGGCAAAAGCTCCCGTTGAACAAGAAATTTCCTTTGCAGGCTTTGAAGATGTAAAAGCAGGGATTGTCAAATGGCCGATGTCAGTCATTCGTTTAGACTGCCATTCAAAAGACCGTCTGATCGATCTTGCAGATAAAATCCTGAATGCGTGGAGAGGATACACAGATAAAGAAGCATACATATTTGCAGAAACAGACAATGAGCCGCATAACACCATAACGCCGATTGCAAGGAAACGCGGAGAATTATTTGAGCTTGATTTGGTATTGCGCAATAATATCACGACAGAAGAACATCCGATGGGCTTATACCACCCACATGCAAAATTGCATCATATCAAAAAAGAAAATATCGGCTTAATCGAAGTCATGGGATTAGCCGTGCTTCCGGCCAGATTAAAAGATGAGATGGCATCATTGCAAGAAGCGGTATTATCTGGCGCGGATCTTCGCGCAGATGAAACTCTTGCAAAACATGCAGACTGGGCAGAGGAATTTCTTCCCAAATATGAATCTGTCACGAAGGAAAATATTGAAGGAATCATTCAAAAAGAAATCGGGCTTGTATTTTCAGAAGTACTAGAAGATGCAGGCGTGTATAAATGTACGTCAGAAGGCAGAGCAGCTTTTCTTCGTTTTATTGATTCTGTAAAATAGGGGAATAGCGGCAGAACAACTGCCAGACAAAAAAGTGGTATCTGCCATAGGCAGTGTATAAAAATTAAGAACAATTAAAGCATTCCGTTTTTTGATTAATGAAACGCAGCCGTCCCCAACACGCCTTCTATGGTGTGTTGGGGACAGCTGTGTTCAGGCGGAGGCTGAAGGCATTCTAATTTTTCACCTGAAAATAAAAAACAGATCGATTCATAAAGTGTGGCGTTGTATGGTTAGTGTAACGCCAAGTAAAGAATATTTTATAAACATTTTTTCCTGAAAACACAAAAACAGATTGAATCATAATGTGTTGTATAGAAAAGTTAGTGAAACACTGAGTAAAAGATGTGTATCATTATGTTATATAGTTAAGAAAATTTTGTGAAACATTTCTGACTATCACCTGAAAAAATAAAAAACAGACTGAATCATAATGTGTTACGTTGTAAAGATAGTGTAAGTCTTAGTAAAGAATGCTTATTATCATGCCGTATAGTAAAGAATATGTTATAAACATTTTTGATTTTTACCTGAAAAATAAAAACAAATTGAATCATGATGTGTTGCATTGTAAGTTTAGTATAACGCCAAGTAAAAAAAGCGGATCATTTTGATGCGCAGTTAGAATGTTATAGTTAAGCTTTTATTTTTTTGCTTAGAGGAAAAAAGTATAAACATCTATTAAGTGAACTACGGCACAGAGTAGCAGAAAAATAGATCACGAAATTGAGTCAGTTTCAATATCAAATGATATAATGATAGATTCAGAAAGAGAAAAAGCAAAACCTAAAAATATAAAAAAGTTTTAGTAAAATTTAATTGAAACAAGTATAATTTTTCCCAAACTTTGCAGAATATAGAAATATAACCGGAGATTCCGGTGGGGATAGGGGCAGAAATACACAGTTTTTCATTGAATTTTCCCCTATAAAAGGTATCTTAAAATATAAAATTAAAAAAAATAAAAAAAATTGGAAAAAAATGTTGACAAAGAGGGGAACCCATGCTATTATAATATAGCTGTCGCTGAGACAGACAGATACGAACCATGATAACTGAACAGTGAAACAACCTTGAAAGATTTTAAGAGGGAAATTCAAAAAGAACAGACACTTAAAAGCAGTAAACGGAAAAGCGAGAAGCGATTCGTGGGACTGGAAAGAGAACAATCAACATGAGAGTTTGATCCTGGCTCAGGATGAACGCTGGCGGCGTGCTTAACACA
>OFGX01000174.1_pt1 | contig 55382 bp, 55 predicted proteins | sample 1521831 | NCBI WGS metagenome assembly OFGX01 (sample SAMEA3504080, study PRJEB24116) | mouse gut metagenome | biome: mouse gut; feature: mouse-associated habitat; material: faeces | place: Denmark | collected 2011 | reverse complement strand
AAATCCCTCCCCCTGCCACCGAATCTCTCCTGCCCCAAGCCAGGAGACATAATCAGAAGTGTCCCGGTCCAGCTGCAAAGACTCCAGAGCAAACGCCTGCCCCAGTACACTGGTCAGATCCTCCTTCCGGATCCGATAGCTCCTAAGATAAGCTTCTGACTCCTTGTCTAAGGGACAGTCCACTGCCTGTATGTAAGCATAGGTTTCCCCCAGGAGCACTCCGTCCCGGGTCCTTCCGGAGCTGACCACATGATAAGGAAGCTCCCGGTAAGTATCCCCGATTGTAACTGCCTGTCCCTGTGTCCTTACCACCGCCTCATAGGCCCGCTCATAATTGTTGTCATAGGGATCCACAGTCCATTCCTCTGGCTTTACTCCCAGATTCTGCTCTCTCAGACACTCCGTCCGGCACAGAATCGCCATCAGATCCAGTGTCCCCTCTTCCATCCAGGAATAGTCTTCCTGCATCAGACGGGACAATACCTGGTACTCCAGCCAGGGCAGTTCTGTCTCCTTATGAATCCCCTCCTTGCCATTGATTAAAAGTGTCATGGTATATGGAAGAAACAGGATTAAAAATCCTACTGCTGCCGCACTTTTGATCCATCTTTTCATCATATAAAAGCCCTCTTAAAAGTCTATGACTGAAAAGGCTTTCCTATACGCAAAAAGAAGACAGCGCGGACATACCGCACAGCCTTCTTTTTCTTATCTTTCTCCTTCTTGGCAATCTCCTCCGGAGTCAGTTCCTTCTTCTCATTCTTGTGCTTTCTGATGATACGGACAGAACGAAAGTACAGAAGATAATACAGCTTGTCATCATCCTTCACAGAAAGTTTCTTCGGAGGCTCTTTATCCAGGTCGATCTCCTTGACAGTATCCCACTTCCCGGAGTACATCTCATTCTCGGCTTCCTTCGGCGCTTTTTCGATGCCAGCCTTCTTAGCCATCTCAGCAATCTTCTTAAATCGCTTATCCCGTAATGCTTCAGCAACGGCTCTCTGTGCCATTGAGACGATTTCTCTGGAGTCTTTGGCATCCTTCAAAATCTTATTCCTGGTCTTGACATCCTCAACCTTCTCCAGTTCATACAAATCTTTCAGCGAAAGCTGGAAACTGTCATCCTGCTCTTTCTTCTTCAATTCCTTCTGATCCAGCTTTGCAATATTCAGTCGGTGCCGGATGGTCGTTTTACTGAAGCCGGTCTTCTCGGCTATGGACTCCTCTGTCTCTCCCAGGTCAAGCATCATCTGAAAACCTTGTGCCTGCTCAAAAATCGTGAGGTCATTCCTCTGCATATTTTCTTCGAGCATGATGGATACCTGCTCTTTTTTGCTCATGCCCTCTTTGATGATACAAGGCAATTCAGCAATTCCTGCCAGCTTCGCCGCAGCGTGTCTCCTATGCCCGATTAAGGCTGTGTACTCCCCAGGGCTTCCTTCCTGGGGAATTACGGTCAAATTCTGCATTACGCCTAACTTCTTTACGGACTCCACCAACTCCGTCAAATCGCCCAGGTCTTTCCTGGGGTTTTCCGGATGCGGATGGATATGCTCTATGCCTATATATACAATATCGCTCATTCCAACTCCTCCATTTCCTTTCCAAACTTCTCTTTAAGCACTTTTTCTTCCTCATATCTCATTGCAACATTTAGCTGGTTTTTTACAAATCCGCCGAGGCTATTATTCATATTGGCAATGGCAATCATCGTGCCTATTGAGCCTATTTTCTTAGCTAAATTGCTTACTGTTTCTTCATCCTGAGCCACAGTATCAGCCTCCTATTTTTATGTTTCCTCCTGCTGTCTGTCTGCTATGCAAGAGATATTGCTTTCAATCTTCTTGTAAGTATCGTTCGCCATGAGGACCTGGAGGACAGCATTGGACAGCATCGTCTTCGTACTCTCGTCAAATGCAGCCTTCACATCACGATTTACCTGCTGGCGAACTTCATCTACCTGCTTATCCAGGTAACTTTTCACCTCATTGTCAATGCCGAGATGCTGAAGCAGATACTCCTCAAATGTGTACTCTTGTGTCTCTGCCCTATATCTCCCCTTATTGTATCTATCCTTTTCAAAACTCTTGACAATGCGGAATCTGCTATTTTCGATGCAGTCCTTCACGCAGCGTTTCGCATACTGTGTCAATGTAAGTTCTTCCTTCGGTTCATCATCCCAGACAGACGATCCGCCGATCTGAACTTTCTCATTATCCATAAAATCCTGGACGATGCCTTTGATAATATCGCTCGCCGCATACTGGATTTTCTCCTTGATGTCACCAAGCACTTCGCTCTTGATTTCCGCTACAATCTCGCTGTAAAGGTTCTTCTTTACCTCTGCTGTCACAGCCTGGATGATGCCAAGAGCAAAATTCTCCGTATTGAACTCAATTTTCAAATCCTCTTTTTCCATCTTTACCTCAGTGTTCTCCATACCATCCATCTCCTCCATTTCTTCCTGGCTCGGTTCATAATCTTCGTCATAGTCATCATAACAACTCATAAAATCACACCTCCTAGTTGAACGGCAATTCTTCATCAATGCCGTCCGGAATGTTCATAAAACCGTCTCCCGATGTAGAATTATTGCTTCCGGCGTTCTGATAACCGCCTCCATTGCCTTGACTGGCAGCCTTGCTTTCAGCGAACTCCTGCTCATCTACAACGACATCGGTTGTGTATACCTTTTTCCCGGTTTCTCTGTCGGTGTAGCTTCCGGTCTGAATTCTGCCCGTAATCGCAATTTTGGTTCCCTTGCGTAAATATTTTTCTGCAAATTCACCCTGACGGCCAAATGCGACGCATCCGATAAAATCAGCTGTCTGCTGATCGTTATCACGGCGAAATCTTCTGTCTACGGCAAGCGTATATCTTGCTACTGCGGTTGACTGTTCTCCCTGTGAGTAACGAACCTCCGGATCCCTCGTCAGCCGTCCCATAAGAATTACTTTATTCATATATTTCCTCTTTTCTGCTTATGCCTCGTCTTTTCTAACGCATAAGAAACGAAGAACGTTATCCATGATACGCACTCTCTGTTCCACCTGTGCCGGAACATCTGCGTCTGCATCGAACTGGATAAAATAATAGAAGCCTTCTCTCATCTTCTGGACTTCGTAAGCCAATCTTTTCTTACCCCAGTCCTCAACTTCCGTTACAGTTCCGCCGAAACGAGCAATATACTCTTTCGCTTTTTCAACTGTAGCAGTTCTGGCATCATCTTCGATTTTTGCATTAACAACAAGTGCTAATTCATATTTGTTCATGCAATTGTACCTCCTTTTGGTCTCTGGCCCTTTCTTTAAATTTTTTTCAGTCAGCTTCACCTGGTTTCTTTTTTGAAAGAGCAAGGATATAATAGTTTTTCACGAATAAGTATGCTACCATATCTTTCATTTAGAATCAAGTGTTTTTCTGATTTCTTTTACATTTTTTTCAACTAATTTACGTGCGATCATGATCTGATGGCCGCAGCCTAAACATTTTAACCGAAAATCCGCGCCTACGCGCAACACTTCCCATTCATGACTTCCGCATGGATGTTTTTTCTTTAATTTTACAATATCCCCTATCTCAAACTGCATATTACCTCTTTTCTGCCGCATGGCATAACGGTATGCCTGTGGTATTACCTCTTTCCTGCCGTATGGCATAACGGTATGCCCACAGATCTAAAGTTCAATTGCCGAAAAGACTTCTCCTATCTTTCCTTCGACCTTAAGATCAGCCCTGTGATCAAACGGTGTTGTCGATGTATTGATCAGTACAAGTTTACTGCCGCGATAATAATCAATCAGCCCAGCGGCAGGATACACCGCAAGGGATGTTCCTCCGACAATCAGCATATCTGCCTGCGAAATAAAACGAATCGATTGACGCATTGTCTCATCGTCAAGTCCTTCCTCATACAAAACCACATCCGGCTTAATATCGCCGCCACAGCTTTTGCAAATCGGGCAGTTTTTGCTTTTTTGTATATATTCGGCATCAAACAGCCTGCCGCAGCTTTTGCAGTAGTTCCGATGGACGCTGCCGTGAAGTTCCAGAACATATCTGCTTCCCGCCGCCTGATGCAGTCCGTCAATATTCTGCGTGATCACGGCTTTTAATTTCCCCGCTCTCTCAAGTTCTGCCAGTTTTTTATGAGCGGCATTTGGCTCTGCATCCAGACAGAGCAGTTTATTTCGGTAAAACCGATAAAATTCCGCCGTATTCTGCATATAGAAGGTATGGCTCAGTATTGTCTCTGGCGGATAATCATACTCTTGATGATACAGCCCGTCCACGCTTCTGAAATCCGGAATACCGCTCTCGGTAGACACCCCTGCGCCGCCAAAAAACACAATATTGTCAGAATCTTTTACCCATTGCAGAAATTGTTGTATCGGTTCCATTCCGCAGCTCCTCCTCGTTTTATTTTAAATTTGCGACAATCAAAATTGCCATCAGCAATACTGTACCAATCGTTCCGATCAATGCAAGTATATTTATGACTTTTATTCTATTCTCTTTTAGTAATTTTGACAATAGCCAATAACAAACAATTCCGATCAGCCCGCCTGCCGTATTGCCGATCAAATCCGTAATATCGCTTGCGCCGATCGCAAATATATACTGCACTGTTTCATATGCCAGACTGGTCAGACATGGTATCAAAGCTTTTAATATGAAATTCCAGTCTTCTTTGAGCATACTGATATAAATTCCATAAGGGATAAATGCTGCAATATTTAACAGGATCTCGGACAGATCGATCCGTCCGTTTACAATGGCTGAATCCCCAAGAGGGATCAGATTGATATTCCGCAACTCCATTTTTGCAATATCGGATAAACGAATCTGCATTTTAAATAAGATGATCCATGTCAAGGCAAATACATACACCAAAAACAATCCTCTGGTTAAGTTTAACCTCTTCTCTTCTTTCATCTGATAAAACCTCCGAACTTTCTTTTCCCTGACATCTCAAAATAATAACAACGCAGATGCAAACCGGCAACCGATAAGAAATAAAAATATTTCTGTTCCCCTCTTTCGGCTTTTTGTGGTTCACATTGTTTTTTGAAGTCAGCCATAGTTATTGTATCATGTATTTTTTAAGAAAAAAGGAACATATTATTTAATTTTCTTTCATACAGATTTCTTTCTCTGGGATCCTGAAATCGTATGATTTCTACTATGGTTGATGATATCCTGTCCGTTCGGTTCTCTGATAAAAAATATGACCGCGACGTCTGCCTGCGATCATATAGATAAGTTGCGGGGGCAGGATTTGAACCTGCGACCTTCGGGTTATGAGCCCGACGAGCTTCCAGACTGCTCCACCCCGCGATATTCCTTTGTTTTCATGTATGGGCTATTATAGCCTTTTACAATTGAATTGTCAATTCATTTTCTGTGATTAATCTTCTTTTCCGGTTTTTCTTCCGGAGAAAAAGAAAATAATTATAAAAAAAGTGAATTTATCCCTTAAAACTTATTTCTTATGCTATAATAGAATTATGCAAAAAAGAAAAAGGAGTGTGAAACGATGACTAATGAAATGACAAACCCGACAAACGAATCCATGGACGATTACAAAACCGAACTGGAATCTTCGTTCCGAAAACTTTCGGAAGGAGATATCATAACCGGAACCGTGATCGCCGTAACGGAGGAAGAAGTAACGCTTGATTTAAAGTATTATGCCCCCGGCATTATCAAAGCAGAAGAAATCAGCAGCGACCCGGATTTTAATCTGACAGAAAGCGTTCAGATCGGAGACACTATGGAAGCTACGATCATCCGCATGGACGACGGAGAAGGAAATCTCCTGCTTTCCCGAAAAGAAGCAAACGATGTGCTTGCATGGGATAAGTTAAACCGGTATTTGGAAGATGAAACCAATTTAAATGTCAGAATCAAAGGAATTGTCCCAAGCGGCGTGATCGCTTATGTGGAAGGTATCCGCGGATTTATTCCGGCTTCCCATTTAAGTCTGGATTATGTGGAAGACTGCAACCCATGGCTTGGTAAAAACATTGACGTTAAAGTCATTACAGTAGACAAAAGCAGAAAAAAACTTGTGCTTTCTGCAAAAGTAATCGAACGTGAAAAGGCAGCGGAAGAACAGAACCGCAAAATTTCCATGCTGGTACCGGGCAGTATAGTAGAGGGAACCGTGGAAAGCCTTATGCCTTACGGCGCTTTTATCAATATCGGCGGAGGGTTAAGCGGTCTGGTACATATTTCTCAGATTTGTACCAAAAGGATCAAAAAACCGGGAGAAGTCCTCAAGGTCGGACAACAGGTGAAAGCAAAAATCCTTAACACCAATGACAATAAAATCAGCTTGAGTATGCGTGCGTTGGAAGAAGAGATGGCGGATACCCAGACAAATGAAATTCATGAAAGCGTGGAAGCATTCGTATCGCATGAATCTGCTTCTACCAACCTTGGATCACTGCTTGCCAATTTAAAACTGGATATTTAAAAAAAACAGACATATTTCTGCAGTAAACAAGAAGTATGTCTGTTTTTATCCCTTTATTCCAAAGCGCCGCCTCTTTTATTCATGATCCACAGGGCAGCGGCGGCAGCTGCCGTGCCAATCGCCATACCCGCCAGTACATCCGAGGGATAATGTATCCCGATATAAAGCCTTGTAAAACAAATTAAAATTCCGAGGAAACATGCAGGAATCCCCGCTTTTTTGGGAAGCCTGATTAAAAAAACAACCGAGGCTGCCATAGAAGCCGTGGAATGACCCGAAGGAAATGAAAAGTCCACTGCTTTTTTTCCAATCAGGCGCAATCCCTCTATCACCTCATACGGCCGTATCCGCATGACCGCGTTTTTCAGCCAGAGATTGGTAATGAGAAATCCAAAAAACAATGCGATCAGGCCAGTCAGTCCGACGCTTTTGTATTGTTTGGAAAACAAAAGAAAAACAGATGCTGCGATCCAAAACCATCCCGCATCCCCGAGGCCGGTAACTGCCGTCATCACCGGATCCAAAAAATCTATTCGGAGATATTCCTGTATCCATAATAAAATTTCTCCGTCGATCTGTGTCACAAACTCCATGGCGTTTCCCCTTTAATCTTCAAATAAAGGCGTGGAAAAATAGCGTTCTGCCGTATCCGGCAATACGGTAACAACCGTTTTTCCGCTTCCTAACTGTTCCGCCATTTTTAATGCGGCAGCCACGTTTGTGCCGCTCGAAATCCCACACATAATTCCCTCCAGACGCGCAAGGTCTTTTGCCGTTTGGATTGCCTCTTCATCGCTTACGATATAAATATCTTCATAGATCTTTTGATTTAAAATCTGCGGAATCACCCCGTCTCCGATTCCCATCTGTATATGCGTACCGATCGTACCGCCCGCTAGAATAGCGGCATTTTCCGGTTCTACCGCCCAGATTAATATCTCCGGATTCTGTGCCTTTAATACTTCACCGATCCCTGTGATCGTACCGCCTGTACCGATGCCGGAACAGAATCCGTGAATCGGTCCCGCCACCTGTTCTAAAATTTCAAGCGCCGTATGATGCTTATGCGCTTTAATGTTGTTTGGATTTTCAAACTGCTGCGGCACAAAAACATTCGGATCTTCTTTCGCCATGCGCAGCGCAGTCTGTAAACATTGTTCAATGCACTCGCCGATATTTCCGTTATCATGGATCAATATTACCTCAGCGCCATAATGTTTGACCAAAAGCCTGCGTTCTTCGCTGACAGAATCGGGCATGATAATAACCGTTCGATATCCCCGTACGGCTCCCACAAGTGCAAGACCGATTCCCTGATTTCCGCTGGTCGGTTCTACAATTACCGTATCCTTATGTACGAGACCCATTTTTTCCGCCGCCAGTATCATATTGTATGCCGTACGGGTTTTAATCGAGCCTCCGACATTTAAGCCTTCAAATTTAACCAGTACCTCTGCGCTGTCCGGACGGCTCATCCGGTTTAAACGTACCATCGGCGTATAACCGATTGCTTCGAGAACGTTAGTATAGATCATTTCTCTTCTCCTGTTTCTAATTTTTTTCATGGAACATCTGATGATATCATATATTTAAAAGAAAATACCTCCGGAGCATATCTATGCAGTTTTTATTATTTTTATCCGAATCTGTCATTCCGCTCATCGTATTTCTGATCATCGCTTATGGGTTGTTAAACCGTCAGAATGTCTATCAGGATTTTTTAAAAGGCGCGAAAGACGGCTTTTTTACGGTGATTGATATCCTTCCCACTCTCATCGGGCTGATGACTGCCGTCGGAATTTTACGCGCTTCCGGTTTTTTTGATTTTCTTTCGAAGCTTTTAGAAAAACTGATGGGACCTCTGCACGTTCCCACCGAGTTAATTCCCACCGCTCTTGTAAAAATGTTTTCTTCTTCAGCGGCAACGGGGCTGCTGCTGGATTTGTTTAAAACATATGGCACGGATTCTTTTATCGGGCTTTCCGCTTCCATTATGATGAGCTGTACGGAAACTATTTTTTACACAATGAGCATTTATTTTATGCATGTCCACGTAAAGAAAACGCGGTTTACGCTTCCCGGAGCATTGTTAGCTACTTTCAGCGGCATTGCCGCAAGTATTTTCCTTGCTTCGCTGATGACGTAACATCAGGCGTTATTTCTTTATAATATGCAGACGGCTTCTTTTTTCAAATAAAAACCGTTCTTTTTTATCCTGAAAATAAGTATCTACGGCTTGCCTGCAGCCAGACCAGTGATCATAATCATCGATCACCAAAATACCTCCCGGCACAAGCAGCGGTACAATCCTCTCTAAGCACACCAGTACAGAATCATACCAGTCGCAGTCAATGTGCGCCAATGCCACCGGCTCTTTACAGATTAATGTATCTTCAAATAATCCTTTAATAAACGTTATATTTGATTCCCGGGGATCTTTTATCCCCAGAGCCGTACAAAAACTGTTTTTTACCGTTTCTAAGAGATTTTCCTGATAACCGTAATAAACATCTCCGCCAATCCCAAATGACCTTCCCTGTTTGATTTCCCGATACCGTTCTTTCACGTCTTCTCCGTCATGTTCTCCCGGAGCCGGTATCATTCCAAAGACGTCATAAATAAACAACGGCTTATCCTGATTCTTTTCCTGCGCAATACATATGCCGGAACCTCCCAGTGCACAGCCGGTTTCTATGATGCAGCCATTCAGATCGTCCGTTCTTGCCGCAGCTTCCATCAAATCCCACAGCGCCGCAGCTTCCAGATACGTCAAACGGTTCCGGCGGACAGAATCGATGGTCTGTCGTCTTTTGTTTATCATACGAAAAAGAACCGTCCCGTCATCCGTTTTTTCTGTCCGATCCGGCAGAAAACCCATCTGCCGTAATTTTTTTAACAAAATGTCCGAAGACAGGTGATTTTGATATCCGCATCGTTCCCTTTCGGAACAGTCCCCACCGTCTTCTGCTGCCGGATAGGAAAGCAGAATTTCCCTCCTGCCGCTTTGACACATCTTTTCCAGAAAGGCGTCTGCATCTTTGATATATTCCAGACAATTTACACAGACGACCGTATCTGCCTGCACATTTGGAAAATCGCCTTGATTATATTCTTCTATGACCGCGGCATTTCCGCTGTTTACATAATCGACGCCCCAATATTCCACCGCCGCGTTCATCAAAAGCTCATTGCTTTCTTTTGTTCCGCTGCCCAGATCCAAAATAGAAAAACTCTCTTTTGAAATCAAAGGAAGTATCTGTCGTACTGTTTTTATAATACATGCATCTTTCATCCTTATAACTCCTTCGCTTCATCTGTAACCAGAATACTCTATTTGATTTCCGATTACAAGCTTTATCCGGGAAAAGTATTTGTATCGCTTCCCTCTTCCAATTTCATGCATCAAAAAAACGGGAGTGCATCTGGCATGCTCCCGCTTTTTTCTGTCTATAATACTTTGGAAAGAAAATCCTGTAACCTTGGGTTTTTGGGATTTGTAAAAAATTCTCCTGGCGTATTTTCTTCCATGATAATGCCTTCGTCTACAAATAACACTTTGCTGCCGACTTCTCTGGCAAATCCCATCTCATGCGTAACAACCACCATCGTCATCCCGCTCTCTGCCAGTTCTTTCATTACGTCTAACACTTCGCCGACCATCTCAGGATCAAGCGCCGATGTCGGCTCGTCAAACAGCATAACTTTCGGGTTCATCGCAAGAGAGCGGACAATAGCGATTCTCTGTCTCTGTCCGCCGGAAAGCTGAGACGGATATGCATCAGCTTTTTCCGTTAAATTTACTCTCTTTAAAAGATTCAGCGCCGTTTCATCAGCCTCTTCCTGGCTCATTAGCTTTAATTTCACAGGCGCTAACGTAATATTTCCCATGATCGTAAGGTTATTGAACAGATTAAAATTCTGAAACACCATTCCCATATGTTCCCGGACTTTGTTAATATTCGTCTTCGGGTCCGTAATCAGCTGACCGTCAAACCAGATTTCACCGCTCGTAGGCTGCTCTAACAGGTTCATACAGCGCAAAAATGTACTTTTTCCGGATCCTGAAGGACCGACAATAACAATCTTTTCCCCTTTTTCCACATGGTAATCGATGCCCTTTAACACCTCGATTTTACCAAACGATTTATGTAGTTGTTTAACGGTGATCACCTTTGCGCAGCCTCCTCTCCAATTTCTCGATCAACTTGCTGAGTATCTTTATAATGATAAAATAGATCACGGCTGCGCCGATCAATGGCATAAACGCCTCGAATGTCCGGGAAGAAACCTGACTTGCCGTTCTGGTTAGATCCGATAAACTGACATACCCCACAATCGCAGTCTCTTTCAGAAGTACAATAAATTCATTGCCGATCGGCGGCAGTACATTTTTGATCGCCTGCGGCAGAATAATATAGCGCATGGTTTGTCCTTTTGACAGTCCAAGCGAGCGCCCAGCTTCCATCTGTCCATGATCCACTGCCTGAATCCCCGCACGCATGATCTCGGATACATAGGCCCCGCTGTTGATACCGAATGTAAGCACTGCGATCAAAACGCCGTTTTTACTGCCTTTCATCACGACAAACCACATAATTAAAAGCTGCAGTACCGAAGGCGTTCCGCGGATAATATCAATGTAAATCTGAGCGATTACGGAAAATACGGAACGCTTTCCGTCCTTTTTTACAGACAGCTTCATCAATGCCACAATCGTTCCGATCGCTACGCCTAAGATCGCGGCAAACAGCGATACCTGCAGCGTTACACCAAGGCCGTTTACATAGAGCTTCCAGCGGTCTCCCTCTAAAAAAGCAATCTGAAATTTATTTGCTATTTCCGCAAACCATTCATTCATCCTGTTCTCCAATTCCGGCTGCCTGATCTATGCAGCACGGCATACAGGCAGCCTTTGGGCTTAATTTTCGATATATTGAGATACTAATTCGTCAAATGTTCCATCTTCTTTGAGTTCTGCAAGCGCATCGTTTACCGATTTTGCCAGCTCCTCGTCTCCCTTTGGAAGCGCAATTGCATAATATTCTTTTTCAAAGCCAAATTCGGGGCTTTCACCGTCATAAAGCTTTACTTCATCCTTAAACTGCTCGCCGAATACCTTCGCCGGATTTTTGTCAATAATCACGGCGTCTACTCTTCCGTTTCTCAAATCGTTGACTGCGTCTACCGCTTTGTTATACTGCGCCGCCGTCGCGTCTTTGATATCCTCTACGATGAAATCGCCTGTCGTGCCAAGCTGTACGCCGATATTCTTTCCTTCCAAATCTGCTGCAGAAGCAATTTCTGAATCTGCCGGTACAATCACATACTGTACGGCTTCGTAATACTCGTCGGAAAAATCAACCATATTTTTACGCTCGTCCGTAATCGTCATGCCGGCAATCGCTACGTCGATCTTGCTTCCGATCGAAGCTACCAAAGAATCAAATTCCATGTTTTCTACGGTTACTTCCACGCCGATTTTCTCGCCGATTGCTTTGATAAGCGCCATATCGAAACCGTCCGGTTCCCCGTCGTCTCCTACATATTCAAACGGAGGAAATTCTGCGTTTGTACCTACATTTAAAACGCCGTCAGAAAGAGGTCCTTCTCCTTCCGAATTATCCTGTGCACTTTTTTCTGTGTCTGCTGCTGCATCCGCTGCATTTCCTGCTGCATCGCCGGATTCCGCCGTCTTGTCTTTCCCGTCAGATCCGCATCCTGCGAATGTCACGGTCATCGTCATTGCCAATAAAACTGCCGCTACTGTTTTTTTCATATTCTATTTTCCTCTCTTTCCTAACAAATCTTTTATATTGTAACATCTTTATTCATAAATACAAGTATAAAAATGAAAATCATGCAAGATTTCCAGAAAAAACAGGCTTTCTATGCAAAAATATACATAAAAAACCTGTAAACTTCCATCCTGTATGCAGCGCCCCTGTATTTTTTATCAAGACGCTTCTGTCAATTCATATATTTCAGGATCGTATCCCAGATGCGACTCTGCTCCAATCCCAGCTTCCAAAACGCCATGCCCGCCAGTTTGCTTTCTGACGCTGCTTTTAAACGAAGTTCCATAGATTCCGCATCTTCCAGCCAAACTTTATAGGTTTCCCCTCCGTTTACATATTCCGCATAATACTGACCGTCTTCTTCAGACCAGGAAGCTTCTGCTCCGTTTTCGGAAACCATATTCCAGGATTCTTCCATGCTGGATGCCTGAGACGTAAGCTCATACGGCACGTAATCTTCCGCTGCCGCCTCTACATCATCCGATGCCGCTTTCGGCGTTTCTTTCCAGATTCTTGTAAAAAACGGAGCTGCCAGAATCGTCTGTTCTGCCGGAACTTCTTTTAACGTATTTTTGATGCCGTCTCTGACAAATCCAATAGAAGCAACGGATCCTTCGTCCGAACCCGCATAATGCTCGTCATATCCCATAATAATCACATAATCCGCAAAGTTTGCCTGCTCGCTTCTGTTGTAAAAAGCCGTGTACTCGGTCGGTACATAGTTGTCTACCGACAATATGATTCCGTTATTCTCACATTTTAATGATAATTCCCGGATAAACTGAATATAACCTTCTCCTGCTTCCGTTTCAATCGCTTCAAAGTCTACGTTAATACCGTCAAAATCATATTGTATCGCAGCAGCAATCAGCTGATTGACCATATTCGTCCGTTTGGAAGTGTGCGTTAATACATTTGTCGTATCTACTTCTTTATTTTCCAGGTTGCTGACTAACGCCCATACCTCAACTCCCTGGCTGTGGCAGTAATCCACATATTCTTTGCTGGCAAGGTTCATCAATCCTCCCTCGTTGTCGTTTAAATAAAACCAGGTGGGAGATATAACGTTTAACCCTTTTGTTTTGGAAATCACGTCCGATACCGTACGGTTGGCATCTTTCGTCGTAACCTGATGCCAGCCCATATTGATCTTTTCCTCTTTTAAAATATGAGAAAATTCTTCTTTTTCAAAACTGTGTTTATATTTCTTCTGTTCTGCTTCTCCGAGTTTTTTGCTCCGGGCATAGCCTATAATGCCGGTTTCTGTGGCAACCTTATGCCAATCCTCCCCTTCCTCCAGTAAAATCAGGTTTTCTTCACTTTCTACATGAGCAAGGATCGGACTTTTGATGCCGCCTTTCACACGGATCTGCGTATCTTTTTTCACCGGAATCACAGAAGCGTCCGACCAGTCGCTTGTAACGACAATCCGGTCGGGGTCTTCATAAAAACGGTAATCCATATCGGTAAATTTTTTTACATATTCCAATGCAATGTAAGCAGTTTCCCCATCTGCAAACACAATCGTATATTTTTCACTCTTTTTTTCTTTTGTAATGTAATACTCTTTGCCGGAAGCCGGCGCGGAGATCACATCCGAAGGCGTCGTATACAATAATAGGTTTTCATTGGTATCCCAGTAAAAACGGCTGTTAAAGACCTCTTTTAAAGTATCGTAATCTACATACAGCATTCCGTCTTTGATCACAGCCTGCTGCGGTATGATCTCATGATTCAGTACAATCGCCGCAGAGGATTGTTCCGTTACGCCGAAATATTCGTATAAATCCATTTCCTCTTTTGTCGGTGTATATTTCTGAATGATCTTACCTATGATAAGAACCAATATTATGATCACAATCACTGCTGCAGCTAAAATTGCCGACTGCTTCACGCGCCTTTTGTCCATCCGTCTGTTCCTCCTTAGAATACGTACCTGTCTGTATCATACCTGTTTCTTTGGATATCACATTACCATCCTTTTTAAAGATTATACCATATTGACGGACAGATTCAAATACAGAAAACATCGGATTTTGTCCGAGTAACACAGTAAATCCCAATTTTTGATTATTCCATACATTTTAAATGATCCGGACACATAATAATTTGTCCGACATTCTTTATTACAGGAACCCGGCACAAATAAAAACAGCAAGAGGATTCTTTTCGAATTCCGTCTTGCTGTTTTCTCTTATTTCAACCGAACATTGAAACCGGAGGTAGAACAATATCCTTGATATTCTTCACTGTAATAATAAATCCCTATTGAAACCCGATATAAGTTTCCTTTCCATTGACTCAGATTTAAGTTGTCAAAAGAAAATTTTCCGTCTGCATCTGCATTGACGTACCAGCTGACGGCAGAATCTTCTACGCCGTCTTTATATACGGTAAGCTGTACGGCAGCCCCGGGTACAGAAACGGTTCCGGCTATTTTTGCTGTTGTTTTCTTTATGTGGTCTATGATCTGCGGCTCCGTAATCTCCACCGTATCGTTTATATTTTGATATTTCACCTGATCATTCAGCCATCCTTGATTTTCCGTAAACTTCTTTGGCATCTGTTCCATAATCTTTTCTTGTGTCAGATGATTGTATGTTAGATTGATTTTGTCCAAATTATGAAACTCGGTAAGGTCCGGCAGCCAATCCAGCTGATTGTGGCTGATATCCAATACGGATAATTTTTGGAGCGACGTCAGAACATAAATACGCGATAACTGATTTCCGGACAGATTCAAATACTCCAGCTTTCGAAACTTTAACACAAAGCTATAGTCTTTCAGCTGATTAAACGATACGTCCAGAATTTTTAAATCTCTTTGTTTTTTTATTCCCCAGGGTTCTTGTAACTGGTTTCGGCTTACATTGAGCTCCTCCAATTTTAACAGTTTTCTAATCAGGCTTATATTTGTTAAATTATTATCCGATACGTTCAGATTCTTCAGATTCTTTAATTTAGCAATTCCTTTTATATCTGTCAGGTGATTGGAAGCTGCATTCAGCGTTTCTAATTTCTTTAAACCCTTTATTGCCGTGATATTTGAAAGCTCATTGTGTTTTGCATTCAATATTTTTAATTTGCTTAGTTTCTCAATGCCGTTTAACTTTACCAGAAAATTGCCGGATACATCGAGAGAAGTAAGTTTTTTTAATTTCTTTAACGGTTTTAAGTCTTTCAGTTCATTATCGGATGCATTCAGTTTTTTCAGCCGGGATAGTTTTTCCACCCCTTTTAAATTTTTAAGTTTATTTCCCGAAACATCCAGTTTTTCTAACTTGCTTAAATAATAAATCCCTTTTAATGATTTTATGCTCTTATTGTTTACGTCAAAAGACCGAATAGTCTCCGCTTCCTGTTTGGTAAATGTTTGATTCGGTTTTTTCCCCAATTTTTTTGAAATCGCCTTATAAAGTTTCCGGTCCGGTATGCCGCTCTCATTGTTTTCAATTGTATCAGCCGCCATAACATGCAGTGACGGAACGGACAGAGCACATAATAAGATCACTGCACATAACGCTATTTTCTTACCCATTTATCATCCCTCCTATCTTGAAATTACCTTACTTTTCATAAACAAAATCTAATTTTCCTTTATTTGATTCGATACCACCGCATCGAGGAATCGATATAATAATCATGCTCTTTGTCATATTCCAAACAAATACCTATGCTTATTTCACATTTTCTACCCCCGAATTTTTTCAGATCCAGATGATCAAACACGAAATACCCGTTTTCATCTACATCTGCATAGATATATGAAGTAAAATCATCGTCATCATTCATATTTTCATCGATTGTAATCTGCATCTTTTCTGCCGGCATATGGATGCGTCCGGCAATTTTAGTCGTATTTCCATTGATCATCTCAATGTTTGCAGGTTCGATAAAATCGATTGAATAATCTATATTCTGCTTAGAAAGACATTCCGCAAGCCACTCATCTCCATAAGTAAAACATTTTTTGGGAATTTTTTTCCGGATCGTACCTTCTTCTTCGCTGATTTGATTATACCAGAATCCTATTGTTTCTAATTTTGCGTTTGCTGCCAGGTTCGGAAAGTTTGCTATTTTATTATAACTTATGCCTAAACTTTCTAAGTTGGTTAAATTTACCGCCTCGGGAATTGCAGTCAATTGGTTATCATTGACTACCAGTGTTTGCAGTTTTTTTAACGACGAAACATATGCCAGATTTTGCAGCTGATTCGAGTCTGCATGAAGCAGCGTTAATTTTTTTAACTTTTCCACCCCCTGCAGGCTTGTTAACTTATTTTGACTGACATACAGTTCTTCTAGTTTAACCAGATTTGCAACTTCCGAAATACTCGTCAATTGGTTTCTGCCCAGTCTCAATAAGTATAATTTCTTCTGGTTTTTTAACCCTTTTAAACTGTTAATCTCATTGTTAGATAAATCAAGGGTACGCAGATTCTTTAAATTTTTCAATTCATTGATATTTTTAAGATTATTTCCATTCAAATATAAGCTTTCTAATTTCTTCTGGTTTCCCAATCCTTTCAGGTTTTCCACCTGATTAAACCAAATATTCAGACTTTTCAGTTCTTTCAGGTTCTTTAATTCTTTTACGCTGCGGATCTGATTCCGTTCCAGATGCAAAGATTCCATTTTTTTCAGCTTTTCTATTCCGGATAAGCTGTTTATTTCATTTTCGCTGGCATCCAGTATTTTTAACTTCTTAAGCGTTTTCAGCTGTTTTAAATTTTTTAAGGAATTACGAGAAATATTTAATTCGGTTAGATTGGTAAGGCTTTGAATGCCTTTTAAATTTTTTAATCCGTTTGCTTCTAAATCCAGCTGCTTTAACTGTTTTAAATATTTTATTCCTTTAAGATTTTTGATACCCTTATAACTTGCATTCAAAAACTTTAGTTTGGCCGCTTCCTGTTTGGTAAATTTCTTATTTGGTTTTTTGCCCAGTTCTTTTAATATGGCACGGTACAGCTTTTTATCCGGAATGCCGCTGTTGTTATTCTCTATCACATCACCTGCCGAAACCAACGATGCCGGAACGATACATAAACAAAATAGTAGGAATAAATAAAGCACTGCTTTATTCATTTTTGTCATATTATCCAAACCTCCCTTAAAATAAAAATTATTTTTATTAGTTTTGTACAAAATATTTTATCACATTAACAATTTTTTGTAAATATTTCTAATGCATCAATTATAATAAAATTCTTTTTTTTACATTTAAAAGAAATAATTTTCCCTTGAATATTCTTGAATTTTTTCAATCAGGCCTTATTTAAAATTGATCATCCGACAATCCTTTTCCCACTAAACAAGAAATTTTTTCATAAATAATTCACTTAATATTCATATCTTTTGTTTGACAACCAAACTTCTGTATATTATAATTACACTATAACATTGTTACCCTAAGTAACCAATAGTTATATTTGCATTACTTCATTTAATGTTATATAATTAGAAATTAATAAAATAAGAAAGGCAGGTAATACCTATGCTGCAAAAAATCCCTGATAATTTAACGCGCCGTGATATGGATATCATGAACATTTTATGGCAGAGCGAAGAGCCTATGACTGCTTCACAGATTGCCGGTGTTAATCCGGATCTTACGATCAATACCGTACAGGCAGTTATCCGTAAGCTCTTAAAAGAAAAATTAATTAAAATTGATAACATCGTGTACAGCGGTACCGTTCTTTGCCGTTGCTATACCCCTGCAATCTCTGCAGATGATTTTGCACTATCACAATTCAGTTGTGAATATCAGAAAATTCAGGAACGCATTTCGAAAAAAACTTTAGTATCCGCTTTGTTAGGATGTGAGACTAATTCTGATGTGATTCGGAAAGATATTGATGAATTACAGTCCATGCTGGACGAATATAAGAAAAAATTATAATTTTTACTAAGGAGGCAGAATTATGATACGGTTTTCTTTCTCTTCCTTTTATATGTCAATCATATTTGTGAATCTCATGATTCTGTTACTCTTTATCATATTCCAGAATCAAAAGCTGATGCTGAAACTTGGGCTGCCCATCATAGGGAGTGTTGTCTTTGTGACGATACTTCGTATGATGTTGCCCTTTGAATTTTTATTCTTATCGCATAATATTTATTTTCCGGAGACAATTTCTAGAGTAATCAGTGACGTTCAACACCCTTATTTCTTCAATGGTCGTTTTTCAATTATTACATTTATTTTAGTCATATGGATTATTGGAGCAGTTATTTTTGCCATTCGCTCATTTAAGGAAGAACGTAATTTTGCGAAACATCTAAAGAAAAGTCTTCACAAACTTCCAGAATCAAATCCTGCCTGTCAGGTAATGAAAGATATACAAAGAGAATTTCCAAAATCTAAGTGTATTAAATTATGGACATCTCCATTAATTTCATCTCCAATTATTTATGGGTTGAGAAATCCCTACATATTACTTCCAGAAGATTTGATTTTAACTAAAAAGCAACTTTATTATATATTACGCCATGAAACCGTTCACTATCTACACCATGATTTATTATTAAAACACGCGTTTCATATTATCTGCATTATTTACTGGTGGAATCCTCTCTGTATTTATCTACGTTCCAAATTTGATATATTTTTAGAAATGCGAGTAGATAAATATGTATCAACTTCTACTAAACAAAAAGTTGAATACTTTGAATGTATTCTTTTTATTGCTAGATACATTCTACATTCGAATTTTACAAATAAGATTGCAAGTTCAATATCTTTTTGTAAAAATCCTAATTCAGACTTAAAATACCGCTTTGATTTACTAATGAAAAGTGAACATCATCTTATATCAAAGAAGAAAACGAATATTTTATTGATTTCATTTATTTTAATGTTCTTTCTTTCATTTACGTTTATATTTGAAGCGACATATGACGGGCTTGAAAATACCACAAATATTACTTCTCCAAATAAAGAAAATTGCTATTTTATAAAAACATCAAATGACAACTATGAAGTTTATCTTAATGGAAAATATATTACAATAGAAGAGTCCTTGGATTATTATCCGAACGATATTCCTATTTACGACAGAGAGGAGGTGAAAGAATATGAAGAAGATTAGTCGTCTGGCTAAGTGTGCAACTTTAGCTCTGCTTTTGTTAATTACAACCGCCCCAATCAGTTATTTTAACAATGCTATGATTGTTTCTGCTTCCGATATCCAGCCACATGCAGATGATATTCGCTGGAGATTCAAAACAGAAAACGGAAAAACATACAAACGTTTATATAACTATACAAAAAAAGTATGGGTTGGCGATTGGATCTTAGTAGGTTAATCTCTTTTTGTTTTTACAAAAGATAATATATAGGTAAGCCCTGTGCTGATTTCTATTTTTAGCACAGGGCTTTTTATGTTGTCTTTTATCTTTTTATCTGACATTCCAACCCGGCATTGAGGAACCTGAATCAGAACGTATTCTTTGCAATAATCCCATATGAATATAGTGACAAATTGAAATATTCTGCTTCATTGACAAGGAACTGTTCTTAACATACCCTGTCAAACCGAAGCTCTGTTAACACCCCCTGATCGTAAATATAATCCCGCATATACGCATTTTCTTCGTTTACGCAAACTGCGTCTGCGATTCCGGAAGAATTACTTGGTATCCCTTCCAGACATAACGCAATTCCTTTTTGTTCAATTTTCTGCAGCTCGATCAATAGCCGCAGTTTTCCATAATTGCCCATATGCCATGTTCCCGCTTACCTTCGGAATGCACAACTGCGTTTTGTGAAAAACTATCGTATCCTTCCAGGTATCCGCGGCTTTTTTCTTGCTTCAGCGGCAAGTTGTCCCAGCATAAGATCCATATAGGGGAATAATTCTTCCGGAATCTTTCTCGGATCTGCAATGGTAGGAATTTCTGCAATTTCTATTCCAAATTCCTTTTCTATTTTTCTTTTCTTTGATTTCTGCATTGTTCTGGAACAATATACAGCCTCTATACTTCCCCAGCTCTCATGTGCTATCGTATGCAGCATCTTCTTTACTGCAAACTCCTGCCAGGGATTTATATTCAAAAGAAATATCTTTACATCGCATCGGAGCAATTCTTCCCGAAACTTCCAATATGCATCTCCAAAATCCATGATAACTTTTTGATAATTACGAGTCGTAAAGACCGGAATCTGCTCTTGTTTAAATTCCGGATAGTAGTGAACTCCGAAATCCGAAAAATAACCTTTACAATTACATTCTTTCCAATGAGACAGTTCCCCATGGCCATTTAGCTCCAGACAGGCGGTTTTTTCACCAAGCCCGCTTGCTGCATAATTTGCCAATGCTACAGATAAGTGAGTGACTCCGCTTCCACGGATACTTCCTGCAATTCCTATGCTTTTGATTTTGTACTCCTTTTTCTTTCAGCAGCCTTTGAAACAGACGTTCTTTTTCCCTTGTCATAAGAAAAGGATTTTTATCTAACGGAAAACAATATACACATTGCTGATACAGGGAAGCATACCGCTTTGCCTGTTTCATATCTCCGTAATTTGTGATGAGAGCAAGTCCTTTTGCATATTTTACTTGATGATAGACTTGTGAGGCATATTCTCTTTCCCATGCCCTGCTCCCTGTCAGAAATAAAAATATATCCGCTTCCTCTAAAAGTGCTCTCTTCCAATCGGTTCCGAAATCAAATACTTCTACAGCATTTTGCGGAACCTTTACTGCAACACCTTCGCCATACGCTGGCATTCCGAAAAAACTTCCTCTGCGGTAAAGTCCGCCTTCTTTCGTAAAGCCACCCTCTCGGATGATCTTTCGCAAATCATCACTGGAATTGGTTTCCCGGTATACCGCGCGTATATTCTGCTGATTTAAATATTGCGTAAAGGAAAGAGATAGATGCGTCGTTCCTATGTGCGGCTGGCTGCCGGCAGCAACTATTTTTTTTAAGAGATGCTTTTGATAATATGAATGGTTCTTTGACTGCATATGCTCTGCAAGTGTATCCTGAAATGCTTCCATGCTTTCATAACGTTGTTTCGGATCGAAATTGGAAGCTTTCTTTGCAATATGCAAAAGAGATCTGGATACGCCGCTTTCTTCGGCACAGATCAAATCCTCCAGCAATTTACCGATACTATAGATATCTGTCCGAATATCGATATTTGCTTTGTCTGATTTTTCCGGCGCACAATACTGCGGAGTTCCATAATTTTGAAATTTATTCCCCGGTTCTCCTAAAAACACTGAAATACCAAAATCAATCAATCGAACGCCCTTAAATCCTATGATAATATGCTCGGCTTTCAAATCCTGGTAAATCAGTGGATTCGGTTTTAAATGGTGCATATCATTAAGTATGGACGCAGTTTCTTTAATTGTCTGGTAAATAAAATCCGGGGTAATACATGATGATCGAAGCAGCAACGCTTCTAAAGATTCACCCTCAATATATTCCTCTATCATATAATAGGAATCTTCATCTTCTTCCATATCATATAGTTTTGGAACTTTGGGATGGTTCAGACGGTTCAGGATCCTTGCTTCCCGAACTTTCCAGGCAAAATCGGACTTTTTTGAGATTTGTTTGATTGCCCGATATTCACCTAGTGTTTGATGCCTGGCAAGATACACTTTACTGCCGCTTCCTCTTCCAAGTTCTGAAAGAATCAGGTATCTGCCAAACAATAGTATTTCTTGAATTTTTCTATCGCTCCTTCCTGTTTTATCGGAAAAAGCATCTCTTGATGTATTATATAGCATAATATACAAGTATAATCAATAGGTTTTCTTTTTATTTTAGTTAGTTTATAAATCTTTTATAACAAATTATACTTTACAGACTATAGGTATTTGATTATAATAAGATAGGTTTACCTAATTTTCCCGATAAGGAAGTGAAAGAATGAAAATTGAAAAAGTAAATGATAACCAAATCAGATGTACTTTAACACAACAGGATCTTGCGAACCGCCACCTGAAATTAAGTGAACTGGCATACGGCACGGAAAAGGCAAAGATGCTTTTTCATGATATGATGCAACAGGCAAGTTATGAATTCGGCTTTGAAACGGGTGATATTCCTCTTATGATAGAAGCCATTCCTATCTCAACAGAATCCGTGATTTTGATTATTACCAAAGTCGAATATCCGGAAGAATTAGATACTCGTTTTTCTAAGTTTTCAGATATGCCAGAAGGATACGATGACTATTCCGAATCGAATACCAAAGATATATTTTCCGAAAGCGCAGATGATATTTTGGGTCTTTTCCGCAAGATTTCCGAAGAGAAGACATCAAATTCCGACATAAGCAGCACGATCGACCATTCCGTCGGTACAAATTCTACAAAAGCTTCTGTAAAAGAAGATAATGTCAATGTTCCCATTGATTTAACGAAGCTGTTTATTTTCCATAACCTTGCAGAGATCCAGAGACTTGCACATATTTTAAAAGGGTTTTATGAAGGAGACAATACTCTATTTAAAGATGAAGGAAAAATGCTTTATTATCTGATTATGCACAAAAGCAATATGTCTCCGGAAGTATTTAATAAAGTCTGCAATATTCTGGCAGAATATGCAAATCAGGGAGTTGTTACTCCTTCTTCTGAGGCCTATTTTACAGAACATCACAAAATTATCTGCAGACACAATGCACTGCAGACTTTCTCTCTTTTATAAAAATTCTAAAAAAGCCGTGAAACAATCCATATTTGTTTCACGACTTTTTCTTATTCAGCAAGATCTTTTGCTAAAAATGTATTAATTTCTTCTACCAGAGCATCCGGCTCAATTCCATGAACCATAGCGGCTTCTTCGATCGTTTCCATCTGAGAAGACGGACATCCAAGACAATGCATCCCAATGTTTAAAAGAACGGGTGCAATGTTTGCATCGATCTGAAGTAATTCTCCGATCATAGTAGATTTTGTAACCTGTGCCATAGAAATTCCTCCTTTATCCGGATCAGTATCTGCCGTTTTCGGCGATCCATTCATAGTTTCTGACTTGGTTATTATAATACCAATTGACTGTTTTTGCAATTGTTTCTTCCAGGTTTCCATGTTCTTTGAAAAAAACCTGATTACTACTTGTATTCCCTATTCTTTTGTATTAAAATATCCGTAAGCTGATAACGGCTTAATAATTGCATTACATAAGGAGGATTTTACCAATGGCATACGTTATTACAGATTCTTGCGTTAACTGTGGAACCTGCGAAGGTGAATGTCCGGTAGGAGCTATTTCTTCTGGCGACGGAAAGTATGAAATCGATCCGGGCTCATGCGTAGACTGCGGTACTTGTGCAGGCGCTTGTCCTACAGGAGCAATCGAACAGGGCTAAGAAGAGTCAGAGAACTTAAAAAAACTGTGTACCGGTTATTTTGACCTGTGTACACAGTTTTTTCTTTTTCTTTATGTAGTCACTTCTTTTTTTGCAAATAAACGATGCGGTTCTTTTTTCTTTGCGCCGCTTTTCAGCTTTTTCACATTCAATTCCCGAATCGCCGCATCCAGTTTTCGAAAACGTTCTTCTTCCTGCTCATCCTGCTCACGCATCAAATAATTCATCTCTTTTAGTACACGGTCGCCTACATTTTCGCCGATTTCTTTGCTTAAATCCTGATTATTATCCGCTAAAGCTTCTTTTACGATTCCGCTCATTAAGATCCGAAACTGCGCCATCTTTTCTTCCGCAGAAGTATAACTTACAGTCTGCTTGACGGCTGTCGGCTGATTTGGCACGCTTCGTTCCGCTAATGCGGCGTTTGCGTTTGTCAAAGCCGCCGCTTCTTCCGGATTCTTCCCGTTGTGGATCACCATCTTGATTGCTTTTAACTGGTATCCCTGTTCTTTCAGTTCTTTTATCTTAAGGAATTGCTGTATGTTCTCTTTGGTATAATAGCGATGCCCCATTTCGTTGCGTGGAATATTAAGCTGCAGCTCTTCTTCCCAATAACGAAGTACATGTGCTTCCACATTCACCAGACCGGCGGCATCCGAAATCATATAACGTAGCTTGTCCAAATGAACTGCCTCCTTCCTCTGTATTCATTATAGAAGAGAATAGAACAATTCGCAACGAATTTTGGTCGTGAAGATTCGACGGCATTATTTTTCCATATTTGCAAACTTTGTATACTGCGGCAGCCATACCAGGTTTACCGTTCCGATCGGACCGTTTCTCTGTTTTGCAATAATAATTTCCGCAATATTTTTCATATCCGTATCTTTGTTATAGTAATCGTCCCGATAAATAAACATCACAACGTCTGCATCCTGCTCGATTGCACCGGATTCCCTCAAATCGGAAAGCATCGGTCTGTGATCCGGACGCTGCTCTACGGCACGGCTTAACTGAGAAAGGGCGATGACAGGAACATTTAATTCTCTTGCCAGTCCTTTTAACGATCTTGAAATATCCGAAATCTCCTGCTGCCTGGAATCAGTTCTCCCGCTGCCTGTCATAAGCTGCAGATAATCAATTATAATCAATTTCAGATCGTGTTCCAATTTATATTTCCTGCATTTACTTCTTAATTCGGATATTGAGATTCCTGGCGTATCGTCAATAATCAAATGGGATTTTCCGATTACATCTGCTCCTTCAATGAGTTTTTCCCAATCCGAATCATTTAGATTACCGGAACGCAGAATCTGGGCGTCTACTCTTGACTCTAAGGAAAACAGACGGTTGACCAGCTGTTCTTTTGACATTTCCAGACTGAAAATCGCCGTTGCTAAATTCTCATGAAATGCAACATATTGAGCAATATTCAATACTAACGCAGTTTTTCCCATAGAAGGCCTTGCCGCAACCAGAATAAAATCCGAATTCTGCAGGCCAGACATCTTATAGTCTAAATCCATAAATCCGGTAGGGATTCCCGTAACGTTTCCCTGAGTTTTTGACGCCTGCTCAATCTTTTCCAAAGCATTCAGCACAATTTCCTTGATAGGAACAAATTCTCTGACTCCCCGGTTCTGCAGAAGATGAAATATATTTTTTTCGGTATCTGCAAGAATATCCTCCAATTCTCCTTGACCGGAATAACATTTATTTTCGATGTCCTCCGTGACACGGATCAACGCACGTAATACGGACTTATCTTTTACAATCTGTGCATAAGATTTTACATTTGCAGAAGTAGGCACGGCAGTAATCAAGTCCCTGACAAACTCAAGACTGCTGATTTCTTCCGGCACATTCATAGCTTTTAACTTTGCCTGCAGCGTAACAAGATCTACCGGTTCTCCGGCATTGTAAAGTTCTACCATAGACTGAAACAAAAGCCCGTACTGCTGATAATAAAAATCTTCCTGCAAAAGCATTTCTATCGCGATGACAATGGCTTCTTTGTCCATGATCATAGAACCTATGACAGACTGCTCTGCCTCTAAGCTATTGGGCATGATCCGTTTAATCAGAACTTCTTCCATGAAGGTATTCTCCCTTATCTTTTATTCTGCACTAACATGTACCCTTAAAATTCCGGTTACCTTAGAATGAAGACGAAGAGATATTTCATGCATTCCAAGACTTTTGATCGGTTCCGACAACTGCATTTTTTTCTTGTCGATTTCCAGATCCAGCTGTGTTTTTACTGCCGCCGCAATTTCTTTTGTGGAAACGGAGCCGAAAGTTCTGCCCCCTTCTCCAGTCTTAATCTTGACTTCTACTTTTAAATCTTCCAGTTTCTTGGCAAGTTCCTTTGCTGCCTGCAGATTTTCTTCTTCTACTTTTTCTTTATGCTGGTTCTGCAGCTTTAAATCATTCAGATTTTTATTGTTGGCTTCTACCGCCAGTTTTTTGGCAAACAGAACATTCCTCGCATATGCATCGTTGGCATTTACGATTTCTCCCTTTTTTCCTACTGATTTTACATCCTGTAATAAGATTACTTTCATATATCTATTTCTCCTTCCTCAATCATTTCATCAATTGTATTCTGCAGAGAACGTTTCGCCTCGGAAAGCGTACAATTTACCAACTGTGCGCCCGCCACATTCAAATGTCCGCCTCCGCCTAACCTTTCCATAATCAACTGCACATTGATCTCGTCGATTGATCTGGAACTGATAAATATTTTACTTTGATATTCTGTCAGTACAAAAGAAGCTTTGATACCGATAATATTTAAAAGTTCATCCGCTGCCTGTGCACCTACGATCGTAGGACTTTCCATCTTGCCCGGACAGACGGAAATAGCAAACGCTCCTTTATAGACTTCCGCATGACGTACTACTTCGGCTCTTGCTTTATAAGAATTCATATCATTTCTCAAAAGCTTTCTTACCCTTGTCACTTCGGCTCCGCATCTCCTTAAATAAGCGGCTGCTTCAAAGGTACGTACGCCTGTTTTTGTCATAAAGTTATTTGTATCAATCAAAATACCCGCATAAATGCAATCTGCTTCACTCGGCTCCAGTTTAATATTTTCCGTAAAATACTGCAATACTTCTGCAATCATCTCACAGGTGGAAGAGGCGTATGGCTCTATATAAGATAAAATCGGATTTTGTATCACTTCATTTCCCTGTCTGTGATGATCAAATACGACGACTGCATTTCCCCTGTTTAACAATTGCGGACATTCCGTATAATTCGGACGATTGGTGTCTACAACCATAACAAGCGTATTCCGGGTGATCAGTTCCATTGCCCGCTCACTGTTGATAAATAAATCTTCCGGATATCCCTTTTCCGGACTGAAACATTCCTTCAGCGGACGAAGCGAAGACGTTACTTCATTTAAAACAATCTGCGCCTTTTTATTTAACACTTTTGCCGCGCAGTATACGCCGATTGCCGCGCCAAAGGAATCTACGTCGCTGATATTGTGCCCCATAATGATTACATTTTGACGGCTCTCCAATGTTTCACGCAGCGCATGCGCCTTAATTCTTGCTTTCACCCGGGTATTCTTTTCTACTGTTTTAGATTTTCCTCCGTAATAGTAGACTTCTTCTCCCTTTCTTACGACGACCTGATCGCCGCCGCGTCCCAATGCCAAATCGATTGCCATGCGGGAATACTCATAGTTAGTATTGTAACTGTCTCCATGAATGCCGATACCGATACTGAGAGTAACCGCCATCTCATTTCCCACTTTTACGCTTTTTACTTCTTCCATCAGCTTAAATTTATCTTCTTCCAGTACGTTTAAATACTTGTATTTAAACACGACGAAATATTTATCTTTTTCCGTTTTTCTTACCAGAGCGTCTACTTTGGAAAAATATGCGTTTACTTTTCGATCGATCAATGCCGCCAGAAGAGAACGTTTTACATCTTCGATACTCTCCAGCGCTTCGTCATAATTATCAATATATACGAGCGCCGCCACCAGCTTCTGTTCCTGATTCGCCTTCATATATTCATTCAGCTTCGTTTCATCATAAAGGTACAACGCAATCAAACGGTCATTTTCCTTAACTTCTACGATACTTCCGTCATCCATTTCATGTTCAAATGATATACGAGTCAGTTCCGCTCTGAAAATCTTATCTTCCCAGCCTATGCTGATGTCTGCTTTTTCTCCTTTTTGAAGTTCTTCTTTGGAAATCATCGGAAAAATACTGAAAATGGATTTATGATATCCCTTGTCTTTTCCGGTCAGAGCTACAAATTTCTTATTGACCCATAGAATCCTTCCATCCAGATCCAGCAGTGCATAAGGCACGTCAAAGTCGTCTAAAAGCTTCTTTTGTATGGTTGCATACTGTGTGGCAAAATGAATCATCTCTTTTGTCAATGCGGGTTTGTTTCGGATATAAAATACAAATACGCAGACAGAATACAAAAAGATAAACCCTGTCAGAATCATTCCTGCTCTTTTATCTTCAAAATAAATCAATATGTTTAAAAGAATTAAGAAAATATTGATATACATCGGCAGATAAAGATAGTTCTTCAATCTGCCTTTTAATTTCAAATTCTGTTTCATAATTCCTCCCTTATGGAATTCATTCAAAAATGCTATCGTTATTTCATAAAAGCATTCTTATTATAGCATTTCACGCCACAGAGATAAAGATTTTTATAAATGAAGCACACGTTCCTTTATTTCCTGGGTTCTGCCCTGATTCCAATACTGCGTTCCGATATAACCGCAGGTACGTCTTGCAACGCTCATGGTATTCTGATCCCGGTTGCCGCAGGCCGGACATTCCCATGCCAGCTTGCCGTGTTCGTCCGTAATAATTAAGATTTCTCCGTCGTATCCGCATCTGCTGCAGTAATCGCTTTTCGTATTCAATTCCGCATACATAATATTCTCATAGATGTGCTTCATCACAGCCAAAACAGCCGGCAGGTTGTCTTTCATATCCGGAACTTCCACATAACTGATCGCTCCGCCGGGAGAGAGCTTTTGAAATCCTGCCTCAAACTTTAATTTTTCAAATGCGTCGATCTCTTCGGTTACATGAACGTGATAGGAATTTGTAATATAATTTTTATCCGTAACCCCTTTTATGATACCGAATCTTTTCTGCAGTTGTTTTGCAAATTTATATGTTGTTGATTCCAATGGCGTACCGTACACGGAGAAGTCAATCTGTTCTTTTTCTTTCCACTTTGCACAGGCATCGTTGAGATGCTGCATCACTTCTAAGGCAAACGGAGTTGCAGAGGGATCTGTATGGTTCTTTCCCGTCATATAATGGACGCATTCGCAAAGACCGGCATATCCCAACGAAATAGTTGAATAACCGTTTTTCAAAAGCGGATCGATCGTTTTGCCTTTTTCCAGACGGGCAAGCGCCCCGTTCTGCCATAAAATCGGCGCAATATCGGATTTCGTTCCCAACAGACGATTATGCCTTGCCATCAAAGCCAAATAACATAACTCCAGCCTTTCGTCAAAAATTTTCCAAAAACTGTCAAAATCTCCCTGTGACGAACATGCAATATCAACTAAATTGATCGTACAGACTCCCTGATTAAACCTCCCGTAAAATTGAAACTGATCGCTTTCGTCTTTATATACCGTTAAAAACGAGCGACAGCCCATACAGGTATATACATTTCCCTGTTTTAGTTCTTTCATCACTTTTGCGGAAATATAATCCGGAACCATTCGTTTTGCCGTACATTCTGCCGCCAAAACCGTTAAATCCCAAAACGGGCTGTCCTCTGTGATATTATCTTCGTCCAGAACATAAATCAGTTTCGGGAACGCCGGCGTGACATAAATACCTTTTTCGTTTTTTACGCCGAGTATTCTCTGCTTTAAAATAGAACGAATCACCATGGCAAGATCTGATCGATCCTGTCCTTCCGGCGCTTCGTCTAAATACATAAACACCGTAATAAAAGGCGCCTGTCCGTTTGTCGTCATTAACGTAACCACCTGATACTGGATCGTCTGCACGCCTTTATCAATATCCTTCTGCACGCGTTCTTCTGCTACGCGATTGATCTGATCATCATCCGCTTTTATATTCGCAGCCAAAAATTCTTCCAATACCTCTTTCCGAAATTTTTTTCTGGATGCTGAGACAAATTTGGATAAATGATATGCGCTGATCGACTGACCGCCGTATTGGCTGGATGCAACCTGCGCGATAATCTGTGAAGCTACGGTACAGGCAACCGAAAATGAATTCGGACGATCAATCTTTGTTTCGCTGATCACGGTTCCGTTTTGCAGCATATCATCCAGATTGACCAGACAGCAGTTATGAATATGCTGTGCAAAATAATCTGCATCATGAAAATGAATCAACCCGTTTTCATGTGCTTCCCATACCTTCGGAGGAAGAAGAAAACGTTTTGTAATGTCTTTGCTGACCTCTCCTGCCATATAATCTCTCTGCGTAGATGCCAAAAGAGGATTCTTGTTGGAATTTTCCTGTTTTGCTTCCTCATTCTGGCTTTCAATGATTGTCATAATCTGCGCATCCGTCGTATTGGACTGACGTACAAGCTGACGTTTATATCGATATGTAATATAAGCTTTTGCGACATGATAGGCTCCCTGCCGCATAATCTGATACTCTACCGCATCCTGAATTTCTTCTACATTCATGGCACGAATTGATTTCTTGCAGATTTCTTCTACCTTGCGAGAAATTTCCTGTATCTGTTCCGTCGTCAGTCGGTCAGACGGTTCCACTTCTTTATTTGCCTTATGTACGGCAGCTATAATTTTTGTAATATCAAAACCTACTTCTTCTCCGGACCGTTTTATAATCTTCACTGAAATTCCTCCTATATCAAATCGCATGATTCTTTATATTGTAACATGTTTTCTTCTATCTTAAAAGGAACAAAACTTTAATTTTCTTTCACCTGTTCATAAAGATTATTTCCGTTCCTGTCAATAACTACAACTGCGGGAAAATCTTTGACTTCTATTTTTAAAATTGCTTCCGCTCCTAAATCTCCGTAACAGACGGTTTCCGATTTTACAATACATTTTGATAAAAGAGCTCCGGCGCCGCCGACCGCCGCAAAATATACCGCACCGTTTCTGACCATGGCATCTACGACCTGCCTGTTTCTTTTTCCTTTTCCGATCATGGCCTTACAGCCCATATCTAATAGAACAGGCGCATATGCATCCATCCGGCTTGCAGTTGTAGGACCTGCGGAACCGATCGGTCTTCCTTCTCTGGCAGGAGAAGGCCCCATATAGTAAATTGTTGCATCTTTGATCTCAATCGGAAGTTCTTCCCCCCGTTCTAAAGCTTCCATCATACGCTTATGCGCCGCATCCCTTGCCACATAAACACTTCCTGACAGATATACATAATCCCCGCAGCTTAAATCTGCCGTAATTTCATTTGTAATCGGTGTTTTTATATATTTATCCATAAGATTCTCCGTTTCCGCTGCTGTTATCCACAATGTTACTGTTCTTTGATTATATCGTTCTTACAACATGGCGGTTTGCATGACAGCAGATATTGACCGCCACAGGAAGTCCGGCAATATGCGTCGGATACGTAAGGATGCCGACAGAAAGAGCCGTTACATTTCCTCCGAGCCCTCCGGGACCTATGCCAAGCCGGTTGATTTTTTCCAATAACTCCAGTTCCAGCCGGCATATATGAGGAATCGGGGAATGTTCCCCTGCATCTCTTGTCAATGCACGTTTTGCCAGAATAGCCGCCTTCTCAAAATCTCCGCCGATTCCCACGCCGACTGCCATGGGAGGACAGGCATTCGGACCCGCGTCGGAAACTGCACTTAAAACCGCCTGTTTGATACCTTCGATCCCGTCAGAGGGTTTTAACATAAAAATACGGCTCATATTTTCACTTCCGAATCCCTTTGGAGCGAAGGTAATCTTCACCTGATCTCCCGGTATGATCGAATAATGGATGATTGCCGGCGTATTATCTTTTGTATTTTCCCTCAGAATGGGATCGGACACAACGGATTTGCGCAGATAACCTTCAGTATATCCCCTCCGTACTCCTTCATTGACCGCGTCTTCTATAGGACTTCCTTCAAAGTGTACATCCTGGCCGATTTCCATAAATACAATTGCCATACCGGTATCCTGACAGATTGGAATCATCTCTGCTTCTGCAATCTCAAGATTATCTGCTAACTGGTCTAAGATCTTTGTTCCAAGTTCCGATTGTTCCGATTGCCGTGCTTCCTTAAGACACTGCTTCATATCTTCAGAAAGGCTGTAATTAGCCTCTATACACATTTCTTTTATTGTCCGGATCACAAGATCCGTATCGATCGTACGTATCATACCTTAAATTCCTCCTGTTCCTGTGAAAGCTGCCTGTTGCATAACAGAAAGGGAGCTTTTCCATTACAAGCCCCCTTCCTCACTCCGTCGGTCTGTTTATTCTGTTATCTCTTCTTTCGCTTTATCTATTTCTTCCATTAAATTTTTATCTTCTCTGACCTTTGCAATGCTGGCAATCGTCACATCTTCATCCATATTGATCAGCTTCACGCCGGACGTCACGCGTCCTAAAATAGAAATGTCTTCCACTTTCATACGGATGATAATACCTTCCGTCGTAATAATCATGATTTCATTTTCATCATTCACCGCTTTGATACCGATTAAATAACCTGTTTTATCGGTGATTTTATAACATTTTACGCCCTTTCCTCCCCGGTTCTGAGAAGAAAATTCTTCCATTCTCGTCCGTTTTCCAAGACCTTTCTCCGAAGCAATCAAGAGATACTCTCCCTGAGTATCCATCTGCATTCCAATCACTTCATCCCCGTCTGTCAGGTTCATACCGATCACGCCCATAGAATTGCGTCCGGTGCTTCTGACATCTGTTTCATGGAAACGGATACATTGACCATATTTTGTCACCAAAATAATGTCTTTTGTATTATCCGTTTTCTTTACTTCAATCAGCTCGTCATCTTCTCTTAAATGGATCGCAGAGAGACCGGTCTTACGTATATTTGCATATTCCCGAATATGCGTTTTTTTGACAATTCCTTTTTTTGTCGCCATAAACAGGTAATTTCCGTCCTGATACTCGCTGATCGGAATGACTGCCGTAATCTTTTCCCCTGGCTGCAGCTGCATCAGGTTAATAATTGCCGTTCCTCTGGCAGTCCGCGAAGTCTCCGGAATTTCATAAGCTTTCATTCGATACACTTTCCCGTCATTGGTAAAGAACATCAGATAATGATGCGTTGTCGTCATCAAAAGCTCTTCGATATAGTCGTCCTCGATCGTTTCCATTCCTTTGATGCCTCTTCCTCCCCTGTGCTGGCTTCTGAAGTTATCCACACTCATACGCTTGATATAACCGAGTTTTGTCATACAGATGACTGTATTCGTCTTTGGAATCATATCTTCCATCGAAATATCATACTCGTCAAAACCGATCGAAGTCCTCCGCTCATCTCCGTATTTTTCTGAGATCAGCATGATTTCTTCCCTGATCACGCCCAAAAGCTTCTTCTCGTCTGCTAAAATTGCTTTTAATTCTGCAATTTTTTCCATCAGTTCTGCATATTCGTTTTCAAGCTTTTCTCTCTCTAAGCCGGTAAGCGCACGCAGACGCATATCTACAATTGCCTGCGCCTGTACGTCCGTCAGATGAAAACGCTCCATCAGCCTTTGCTTTGCTTCATTTGTCGTACGACTGCTCCGTATAATGGAAATCACTTCATCGATATGATCAAGAGCGATCAGAAGGCCTTCCAAAATGTGTGCCCGCTCCTGCGCTTTATTCAGATCATACCGTGTCCTTCTAGTTACCACCTCTTTTTGATGCGCAAGATAATAATCCAGCATTTGGTGCAGATTCAAAACTTTCGGTTCGTTATTGACTAGCGCGATCATAATCACACCGAACGTATCCTGAAGCTGTGTATGTTTAAATAATTGATTGAGCACCACTTTTGCGCTGACATCACGTCTTAATTCGATACAGATTCTCATTCCCTGACGATTTGACTCGTCTCTTAAATCTGTGATCCCGTCTATTTTTTTATCTCGGACAAGATCCGCCATTTTCTCAATCAGACGCGCTTTATTTACCATAAACGGAAGTTCGGTTACCACAATACGGCTTTTTCCGTTTGGCATCGGTTCGATATCGGTTACTGCACGCACACGAATCTTTCCTCTTCCGGTCCGATATGCCTGTTCGATCCCGGATGTTCCGAGTATTGTACCTCCTGTGGGAAAATCAGGTCCCTTGACGATTTTTAAAATTTCTTCTAACTCGGTTTCCCTGTCCTCTGACACCTGATTGTCTATGATTTTTACAACTGCGGCAATGACTTCTTTCAAATTATGAGGCGGAATATTCGTCGCCATGCCGACGGCGATTCCGGATGTTCCGTTCACCAAAAGATTGGGATATCTGGAGGGGAGCACTACGGGCTCTTTTTCTGTCTCGTCAAAGTTCGGCATAAAATCTACGGTATTTTTGCCGATATCGGCAAGCATTTCCATGGAAATCTTACTCAGCCTTGCTTCCGTATAACGCATGGCTGCAGCGCCGTCGCCGTCTACGGAACCAAAATTTCCATGACCGTCTACCAGCGGATAACGGGTAGACCATTCCTGTGCCATGTTGACAAGAGCCCCGTAAATAGAACTGTCTCCATGCGGATGATATTTACCCATGGTATCGCCGACAATACGGGCACATTTTCTGTGCGGCTTATCCGGTCCGTTGTTCAATTCTATCATGGAATATAAAACCCTTCTCTGTACAGGTTTTAATCCGTCTCTGACATCCGGAAGCGCCCGGGAAGCAATAACGCTCATCGCATAGTCGATATAGGACGTCTCCATCGTCTTCTTTAAGTCTACATCGTGAACCTGATCAAAAATCTTATCATCCATTTATTTTTTATTCCTCCTATACGTCCAGATTTTGAACGTATTTTGCATTTGTTTCAATAAATTCTCGTCTCGGCTCTACCTTATCACCCATCAGCGTCGTAAACGTCACATCAATTTCAGAAGCCGCCTCTTCGTCTAATGTCACCCTCCGCAAGATCCTTTTTTCCGGATCCATCGTCGTATCCCAAAGCTGCTCGGCATCCATTTCCCCTAGCCCTTTATAGCGCTGAATTTTATTATTATTGTCTCTGCCGATTTCAACTAAAATACGATTCAGCTCTTCGTCGCTGTAAGCATACCATATCTTTTTATTTTTTTCGATTTTGTAGAGCGGCGGCTGCGCCAGATACACGTATCCCTGTTTGATCAGCTCCGGCATAAACCGATAAATAAACGTTAATAAAAGCGTACTGATATGCGCGCCGTCTACATCGGCATCGGTCATAATAATTATCTTGTGATATCTTAACTTTGAAATATCAAAATCTTCATGAATGCCTGTACCGAATGCGGTAATCATGGCTTTGATTTCGGCATTTCCATAAATTTTATCCAATCGTGCTTTTTCTACATTTAAAATTTTACCGCGAAGCGGAAGAATTGCCTGTGTGGAGCGGCTTCTTGCCGTTTTGGCAGAACCTCCCGCAGAATCTCCCTCCACGATATAAATTTCACAGTTTTTCGGATCCTTATCGGAACAATCCGCCAGCTTTCCGGGAAGAGACATTCCCTCCAGAGCCGTTTTCCTTCTAGTCAGATCCCTTGCTTTTCTTGCTGCTTCTCTTGCACGCTGTGCCAGCAGGGATTTTTCGCAGATTGCCTTTGCAATGGCAGGATTCTGCTCCAAAAAATACGTCAGCTGTTCACTTACAATAGAATCCACGGCGCCTCTCGCTTCGCTGTTTCCCAGCTTCTGCTTCGTCTGTCCTTCAAACTGCGGTTCGGATACTTTGATACTGATAATTGCAGTCAATCCTTCCCGGATATCTTCCCCTGAAAGCCCCGAATCGCTTTCTTTTACAATTTTGTTTGCTTTTGCGTACTGGTTAAACGTCTTCGTCAGAGCATTACGAAAACCGGCAAGATGCGTGCCGCCTTCCGGCGTAATGATATTATTGACAAAACTATAGGTGGCATCATTAAACGAGTCATTATGCTGCATGGCAACTTCCACGTATACGCCGTCTTTCTGTCCTTCACAATAAACAATATCCTGATAAAGAGGTTCTTTGCTTTTATTTAAGTAAGTGACGAACTCTTTGATCCCTCCAGCATAATGAAATTCTTTTTCTACTGCAGGTTCCACTCTCTCATCTTTTAATATAATCCTTAAATTTTTTGTCAGAAAAGCAGTCTCCCGAAGCCTTTGCTTTAATATTTCATAATCAAAAATCGTCTCTTCAAAAATCGTATCATCCGGAAGAAATACAACTTTTGTACCGTTTTGTTCCAAAGGGCATTCTCCCACAACTTTTAACGGATATATGGTCTTTCCGCGTTCAAAACGCTGTTTATATATTTTCCCTTCACTGCAGATTTCCACTTCCAGCCAGTTCGAAAGAGCGTTTACAACAGATGCTCCGACGCCGTGCAGACCGCCGGATACCTTATAGCCTCCTCCTCCGAATTTACCCCCGGCATGAAGTATCGTAAAAACGACTTCCACTCCGGTAAGTCCTGATTTTTGATTGATTCCTACCGGAATCCCTCTTCCGTCATCCGTTACGGTTACTGATTCATCTTTATTTATGGTTACTTCAATATTTTTGCAAAATCCAGCCAACGCTTCATCTACAGAATTATCCACAATCTCATATACCAGATGATGAAGTCCCCTGGATGAAGTGCTCCCGATATACATACCGGGACGTTTTCTGACTGCTTCCAGTCCTTCTAAAATCTGTAATTGATCTGCTCCATATTCAGTACTCATATTTCCTCCTATCTTGCCGAATGGCATAAAGGTATGCTCGGAAGCATTTCCTCCTATCTTGCCGAATGGCATGGAGGTATACCAAATGGTAATTCCTCCTACCTCATGTGAACGGTTCCATCCTTCACTTCAAACACCCGATTGATATGAAATCGGTTGCGTATAAATTCATCTAATCCTGTACATGTGATAATGGTCTGTGTATCACATAAATTGTTCAGCAGAAAATTCTGCCTTTTGCTGTCCAATTCCGACAACACGTCATCCAAAAGCAAAATCGGCGTTTCTTTTGTAATCTGTTTTACCAGTTCAATCTCAGAAAGTTTGAGAGAAAGCGCTAATGTTCTCTGCTGTCCCTGAGAACCAAATTTACGGATGTCTATATCGTTTGATAAAAAAGAGATATCGTCTCTGTGCGGACCTGTCATGGTCTGCCCCAATTTTAATTCTTTTTCTCTGACACGTTCCAGTTCGCGTTCAAAATCTTCCTCTTTCACATTTGGTTCGTAAGTTAGCGTCACAGTTTCTGTTCCGCCGGAAATTTTTGCATGAATATCGGCCACGATTTCATCTAATCGACTTACAAATTCCCTGCGTCTTTGAATAATTTTTTTTCCATACTCTGCAAGCTGAATATTCCAGGCAAAGAGAGTCTCTTTTAACTCTGGTTTTGTATAGATATCTTTCAGCAGTTTATTTCTCTGCATCAGAATTTTATTATACTTTGTCAGGTTGTCAAAATAAATTCTGTCCAACTGGCAAAGTTCCATATCCATAAAACGCCTGCGTTCCGAAGGTCCGTTTTTTATGATATTTAAATCTTCCGGCGAAAAGAATACAAGTGTTAAGATACCGAATAATTCGCCTGCTTTCTTGATTGGAATGCGGTTAACAGCAATTCCCTTACTTTTATGTTTCTTCAGATGCATATCAATTTGAAACTGTTTTTCTTGTTTTTCCACAAAAAGACGAATATGCGATTCTTCGTTTCCGAATTGAACCATTTCACGATCTTTGCTTCCCTTATGGGATTTCGTTGTACCGCTTAAATAAATGGCTTCCAAAATATTTGTCTTTCCCTGTGCATTATTGCCATAGAGAATATTTGTTCCTTGATCAAATGCAATATTTAACGATTCGTAATTTCGAAAATGATTTAATTCCAGAGATTTTACAATCATTTGATTATCTGATATGTCTCCCCCTGAAAAGATATTGTATCTTTGGGATAGAGTTTTCTGCCTCTTCGTTCTTCTGTTTCACCGTTAACTTTCACTTCTTTGTTTAAAATTACCATTTTGGCGTCGGAGCCGGAACCTACCGCTCCCGCTTTTTTTAACGCCTGTCCAAGACGAATGAATTCTTCTCCGTCACGTATTGTAATATTCATGTTTATACCTCGCTTGCCGCATTAAAATTAACAGGAAGGAGAAGATAGATATAGGATTCATCTTCGTCTTTGATAAAACACGGCGCTTTTGGATTGACCATATATAACATAATCTCTTCATCGTCAATAACGCGAAGCGCGTCAATAAAGAACTTCGGATTAAATCCGATTAGAATATCTTTTCCTTCTTTTTCAATGTCAATTTCTTCATTCATGGATCCGATGAACGAATTAATTTTTAATTTCATGGATGTATCTGTAATGTTCATAATAATCGGCTTTTTGTCGCCTTCTTTGATCAGCAGTGTTGCACGGTCGATGCAGTCTAAGAGATCTTTTTTATTGATGTGTATCTTGGTTTCGTAATCAGAAGAGAGCATTTGTTCGATTTTAAAATATTCTCCTTCGATTAACCGGGAAACGACTGTTGTTCTGCCGAATTCAAAGACGATATGGTTGTCTGTAATAAAAATTGCAACTTCTTCTTCTGCAGATCCCGGAAGTATTTTGCTGATTTCATTTAATGCCTTTCCGGGAACGATAACTTTTTTGTAAGTATAATTATTTTTTAGAACAACATTGCGGATTGAGATGCGGTGTCCGTCAAGGGAAGCTATTTTAAATTGATTTTCATTAATCTCAAACAATTCTCCCGACATGATTTTGTTGCTGTCATTATCTGCTATTGAAAAAATTGTCTGTCGAATCACTTCTTTCAGAGTAAATTGAGACATCAGTATGGATTCGTTTCGTTCCACATCCGGAAGATAGGAAAAATCTTCACCTGATTTTCCGGCAATGTGAAATTTTGCTTTTTCACAGGTAATTTGGGTTTGGAAAGAGTCGTCGGTTTCAATTCTGACTTCACTGTCCGGAAGTTTTCGTATAATTTCAGAAAATACTTTTGCATCCAGAGCAAGGATTCCGGGTTCCAGAATGTCTCCTTCAATTACGGTTTCAATTCCAAGTTCCATGTCGTTTGCCGTTAATTTGATTTCGTCTAAAGATGCATCGATTAAAATACATTCCAGAATGGTCATAGTCGTTCGAACCGGAACTGCTTTTGAAACAATATTTACACCCTTTAAAAGGGCCGACTTTGAGCAGATTAATTTCATGTCGTGTATAACTCCTTTCGAGAAAAAGCATATGACTTAAATATAAAAATATTTCATAGTAATAATATTAAGGCATGTGGATAAGTTTAAAACCCTTGAAACCCTAGAAAATATACAGGTTTAAGCAATTAAAAATATGTATATAAGTGAAAATCGGGTAAGGATTGCCTATGGAATTTCTGTGGACAACTAGTTTGGGTTAATCTTCTTTCGAATTGTTTCGATTAAGATTCGTGTATTTTCATTCGTGTTGTATTCTTCGGTTATTTTTTTAATGCCGTGATCGATTGTGGAATGGTCGCGTCCTCCGAGTAAAGAACCGATGTAATCTAACGAAGAATCTGTCATTCCTTTACAGAGGTACATGGCGATTTGTCTGGGATGTGAAATATTGTTGCTTCGTCTTTTTGATATCATCTGATCCATAGAAATCTGACAGTGTTCGGATACAACTTCAATAATCAGCTGCGGTGTAATTTCTTTTGGCTTGTCCGGCGTAATGATATTTTGAAGTTCTTTTACTGCAATATCCAGTGTAATCTCAGTTTTTACCAGGTTGCCGTAAGCTAACAGTTTGTTTAAAGCGCCTTCCAGTTCACGGATATTTGATTTGATATTATTTGCAATGTAATTTAATACTTCATCGTTTAAGTCCATTTCATCGGACTCTACTTTTTTGCGGAGGATTGCCATACGCGTTTCATAGTCGGGCAGACCGATATCTGCCATAAGTCCCCATTCAAAACGTGATTGAATACGTTCTTCCAGCGTTTCCATTTCTTTTGGAGGTTTGTCTGAGGTTAGAATGATTTGTTTATCTGCGGAATGGAGCACGTTAAAAGTGTGGAAAAATTCTTCCTGCGTGCTTTCCTTTCCTATTATAAATTGTATATCGTCGATCATTAATACATCTACCGTCCGGTATTTTTCTCGAAGCTTTGTCATAGCGGTAGCATTTCCGTTTCGGATAGATTCAATTACTTCATTGGTAAATTCTTCCGAAGTTACATATAACACGCGTGATTCGGGGTTTTGTTCCAGAATAAAATTTCCGATCGAATGCATTAAATGTGTCTTTCCAAGTCCAGGACCTCCGTAAATATAAAGAGGATTGTAGGATTCTCCCGGTGATTCTGCAACTGCAAGAGCGGCAGACTGTGCAAAACGGTTATTACCGCCAACGACAAAAGTATCAAAAGTATAGTTCGGATTTAAATTGGAATGTTCGCCGGCATCGGAAGCGGAAGTTTGTTTTTTTGCAGTTTTGTTGCGCAGCTGTTTCGCCTGTTCCGGGAGTATGAAGATTAATTCATATTCCATGCCTGTCATTTCCGTAATTGCAACTTTTATCGGAAGCTCATATTTTCTTGCGATATATTTTACTCCAAGTTGTGCGGAAGGAACCAGAATATAAAGTTTACCGTCTTTGATTGTACAGATTTCCAGCGGTTTTAACCAGGTATCGAATGAAACCTGAGAAATATCGTGTTCTTCTTTCACAAATTGCAGTATTTGTTCCCATTTTTCATAAATTGCTTCCATGTAATTTCTCCGTATCATTTCTTTCTAAAATTGGCGCATAAAAAACCTATATTATTTATAATACCAAAATTTACGTCTTTAATCAATGAAAAAATTACGGGAAGATATCAGCATAAGATTTTACGATAAGGGGAAAGATTGAAGATAATATCCACACTTATCCACGAGTTATCCACAAATTGTGGAAGACTTTTAAAATTCCACAATTTCCTGCACATGTGGAAAACAATATTGTGGATAACTTTGAAAAAAATATAAAAACATCATAAAATCGCTTTTTTTCCTTGACTTAACGGGTTTTTTTGTTATAATTGAAATGGTGTTTTTTAGAGCAGAGGAGGTGGATAGATATGAAAATGACATACCAGCCAAAAAAGAGACATAGATCAAGAGTTCATGGTTTTCGGAAAAGAATGAGCACAGCAGGCGGAAGAAAAGTATTAGCTGCAAGAAGATTAAAAGGAAGAAAAAAATTGTCAGCTTAGGCCACAAATTTGTGGTCTTTTCTTCTATATATAAGAGGTTTAGCATAAAGTTATGAAGTTTTCAGAATCTCTGAAAAAAAATATTGATTTTCGAACGGTATATCGTCACGGTCTTTCCTATGCAGACAGGTATCTCGTGATGTATATCAAGGATAATAAAACGGAAAAAAACAGACTTGGCATTTCAGTCAGCAAAAAAGTCGGAAACAGTGTGGTAAGACATCGTCTTACCCGTTTGATCAGAGAAAGTTATAGGCTGAACGAAGAACAATTGAACAGAGGTTTGGATATTGTTGTGATTGCCAGGGTGAATGCGAAAGGAGCTTCCTATCATCAAATCGAACAAGCTCTGCTTCATCTGGCAGATCTTCATGCAATTACATTAGAAAAGAAGATGGAATCATTTTGAAAAAAATTTTAATTATTACAATTAAATTCTATAGAAGATATTTGTCGCCTTTGAAATCGACAAAGTGCCCTTATATTCCGACCTGTTCTTCCTATGGATTGGAAGCGGTGGAAAAATACGGTGCCATAAAGGGCGGTGCATTGGCATTGTGGCGGATATTGAGATGTAATCCTTTTTCAAAAGGCGGATACGATCCCGTTCCATAGTTTGTTATCAGGAGGTATGTTACATTGTCGGATATTATATTAACTGCATATGATGGTGCATTTCTTGGACCGATTGCGAAGATTCTTGGCTTTATTATGGACATTATCTATTCGTTTATGTCTAATGTGCTTGGAATCGGAAATATCAGTATTTCGATTATCATTTTTACAATTATCATTTATATGCTTCTTTTGCCGATCACATATAAACAGCAGAAATTTTCTAAGCTGACGCAGAAGATGCAGCCGGAGCTTCAAAAGGTCCAGAAAAAGTATCAGGGGAAAAAAGACCAGATTTCGATGCAGGCTATGCAGGATGAAACATCCGCCATTTATGAAAAATATGGAATTTCTCCCGCCGGAAGCTGTGTATCCATGTTAATTAATATGCCGATTATTCTTGCGCTTTACCGCGTATTTCAGAACATTCCGGCATATCTGGGAGATGTTAGAAGTCAGTTTTCTGCTCTCGTAGACGGAATTATGTCAACAGCAGGATATCAGGATATTATGGCAAAACTTGCCGAAGAAATCAAGCTGACAACGGTACGCGTAGATTTTACGGCAAAAGATCCCTCCGTTCTTTCCGATTATATTGTAGATACGCTTTATGGGATGAATTCTTCCGGATGGGAGATGCTGAAAGATAAGTTTTCCGGGCTTACGGATCTGATTACTTCTACACAGGGAAGTTTGAATGAGATTAATAAATTTTTCGGTTTGACGATTTCGGACAGCCCTACGCGTATTATTAAAGACGGAATGGAAAACGGAATGTACCTTATGGTAGCAATTGCGCTTTTGATTCCGATTACTTCTTATTTAACGCAGGCTCTGAATTTAAAGCTGATGCCTCAGGCAGCCGGCGGAGAAGACGCTATGGGAAATCAAATGAAGATGATGAATAAGATTATGCCTTTGTTTTCTCTGTTTTTTGTATTTTCCATGCCGGTCGGACTCGGTGTTTACTGGATCATCAGTTCTGTTGTCCGCAGCGTTCAGCAGGTTGCATTAAATAAACACTTTGAAAAGATTAATTTAGATGATATTATAAAAGAGAATCAGGAAAAAGCCAAAAAGAAGCGTGAGAAAAAGGGAATTGCCGAAAATCAGATCAATCAGGCTGCAAGAGTCAATGCAAGAAGGATTCAGGAATCAAAAATGTCTGAGAAGGAAAAAGAACAGATCCTGGAGAAGGCAGCGGCTGCCAGAAGTAATGCAAAAACCGGCAGTATGTCTGAAAAAGCGAATCTTGTAAAAAAATTCAATGAGAAAAATTCAAAGTAAGGGGGCAGATCGTATGGATTTTATTGAAATATCAGCGAAAACTTATGATGAAGCTGTAACAGACGCACTGGTACAATTAGGTGTGACAAGCGACCAGGTGGAAATTGAAGTAATTGATAAAGGAAGCGCGGGATTTTTAGGAATCGGATCCAGGCCTGTAAAGATTAAAGTATCCAAGAAACTTACAGTAGAAGGATATTTAAGGAAATTTTTATCGGATATATTTGCAGCAATGAAGATAGAGGCTGAAATTATTACAAAGTTAAATGAGGAAAATCATTCGATTGAAGTTGAGTTAAAAGGCGATGAGATGGGAGTTTTAATCGGAAAGAGAGGACAAACCTTAGATTCCCTTCAGCTTCTTGCAAATAATGCAGTTCATAAGAATTTTGAGACTTATTATAAAGTTAAGCTGGACACGGAAAATTATCGCATCAGAAGAAGAGAGACTTTAGAGAATCTTGCAAAAAATATTGCTTATAAAGTAAAAAGAACAAAACGTTCTGTTGCCTTAGAGCCGATGAATCCATTTGAAAGAAGAGTGATCCATTCGGCGCTTCAAAGCGATCGATATGTGGTTACTCACAGTGAGGGAGAAGATCCGTTTCGTCATGTGGTTGTTTCTCTGAAAAGATAATAAACGAATTTTAAGGCTGCTGCAGTATATGATACTTTCGTATGTTTCGTAAGTTTGTGTCTGCAGCAGCTTTGTTTTTTGGAAATTTTTATTTATTATTTATAAATTTATAAAAGAAAAGGGGATTTATTCTATGGGAGGAGATACCATTGCTGCAATAGCTACGGCAATGACAAATGCGGGCATTGGAATTATAAGAATCAGCGGAACAGAGGCTGTGCATATTGCGGATCAGATGATTCGTTTGAAAGGGAAGAAGAAAAAGATTTCGGAGTGCGGTACACATACGATTCATTATGGATTTGTAATGGATGGAGAACGTATCGTAGACGAAGTGATGGCGGTAATCATGAAAGCTCCGCGAAGTTATACAAAGGAAGACACGATAGAAATTGACTGTCATGGCGGAACACTTGTTATGAGAACAATTTTGGATTTGGCAATTCGATGCGGGGCAAGAGCGGCAGAACCGGGCGAGTTTACAAAACGGGCTTTTTTAAATGGAAGAATTGACCTTGCGCAGGCGGAGTCCGTGATCGATCTGATCAATGCAAAAAATGAGTTTGCCTTAAAAGCTTCTGTGGATCAGTTAAACGGAATCGTTTCAGAAACGGTAGAGAAGATGCGGAAAAAAATTCTTTATGAAATCGCATATATTGAGTCTGCAATTGACGATCCGGAACACTATGATTTGGAGGATTACGGAGAACGTCTTTTATCTGTGTCAGAAGATTTGCTGTCGGAAATTTCAGGTCTTTTGAATAATGCCGAAAACGGTTCTTTGCTGAAAGAGGGAATCCATACTGTAATTGTAGGTAAGCCAAACGCAGGAAAGTCTTCTTTGCTCAATGTTCTTGCAGGTAAGGAGAGAGCCATTGTAACCGAAGTTGCCGGAACAACCAGAGATGCAATTGAAGAACAGGTTTTGTTAAACGGAATCTGTCTGAATGTGATCGATACTGCGGGAATACGCAGTACAGAAGATCTTGTAGAAAAAATAGGAGTAGATAAGGCAAAAGAATATATAGAAAAAGCGGAACTTGTGTTATATCTTGTGGATGCGTCCATTCCGATGGATACGGATGATTATGAGATTATAGAACATATCCGGGATAAAAATGTGATTATTCTTCTGAATAAGTCGGACCTGGATGCAGTCGTTACAAAAGAAGAAATCATAAGCCGGCTGGATAAAAAAATTCTTTTTATTTCCGTAAAAAACAGAGAGGGAATGGATAAATTGTATACCGCAATTGAAGAGATGTTTTTTCAGGGAAAGATTCAGATGAATGACCAGGTATTTCTTCACCATGCCCGCCATAAACAAGCGCTTGCAGAAGTGCAGAAAAGTCTTATTCTCGTAAAGAACAGTATAGAAGAGGGGCTGCCGGAAGATTTTTATTCGATTGATTTGATGCATGCATATGAAGAACTTGGAAAGATTATCGGAGAATCGGTAGAAGATGATTTGGTAAACGAGATTTTCAGTAAATTTTGTATGGGTAAATAAAAACACTTATAGACAAGTAAAGCGGAATTAAGATACATTTTGTGGAAAGAAGGAAGAAATATGCCTTATGTTGTGGAACATTATGATATTTGTGTTGTCGGAGCCGGACATGCCGGATGTGAAGCAGCTTTAGCTGCAGCAAGGCTGGGACATAAAACGATTTTGTTTACAATCAGTATAGACAGTGTTGCTTTGATGCCGTGTAATCCAAATATCGGCGGAACGTCAAAAGGACATCTTGTACGTGAGATCGATGCTTTGGGCGGAGAAATGGGAAAAAATATTGATCAGACATTTATTCAGTCAAAAATGCTAAATAAATCAAAGGGTCCTGCCGTGTATTCTTTAAGAGCACAGGCAGATAAAGCGGCTTACAGTATGCAGATGCGAAAAACGCTGCAGTCGCAAAAAAATCTTACACTGCGTCAGTCGGAGGTATCTGAAATTTTAACGGAAAAAGAAAACGGTCAGGATCGCATCATAGGATTGAAGACAAGTTCCGGGGGAGTTTATTATTGTAAATCTGTGATTTTATGCACAGGTACTTATCTGAATGCAAGGTGCCTGACTGGTGAGATGGTGACGCATACCGGACCAAATGGTCTTTTGGCAGCAAATCACTTGTCGGATTCGTTATTGGATCATGGAGTAGAATTATTCCGCTTTAAAACTGGAACACCGGCAAGAATTGATGGAAATACGATTGATTATTCGAAAATGAAGGAACAGTTTGGAGATGAAACCATTGTGCCTTTTTCGTTTACTACCGATCCGAAGGATGTTCAGATCGATCAGGTTTCCTGCTGGCTGACCTATACAAATGAAACGACGCATGAAATTATTCGGAATAATCTAAATCGTTCTCCTTTGTTTGCGGGAGTAATTGAAGGGACGGGTCCAAGATATTGCCCGTCAATCGAAGATAAGGTTGTTAAGTTTGCGGATAAGGAAAAACATCAGGTGTTTATTGAACCAGAGGGACTTCATACAAATGAAATGTATGTTGCGGGAATGTCAAGTTCTCTTCCGGAAGACGTACAATATCAGATGTATCGAAGCGTTCCCGGACTGGAACATGCCGAGATTGTAAGAAATGCGTACGCAATTGAATATGACTGCATCAATCCGAACCAATTATATCCGACATTGGAAATGAAGCATGTGAAAGGTCTTTTTTGCGGAGGACAGTTTAACGGAAGTTCTGGGTATGAAGAAGCAGCCTGTCAGGGATTAATTGCAGGAATCAATGCAGCTATGTATATTCAGGGGAAAGAACCTTTGGTTTTAGATCGCTCGGAAGCTTATATCGGTGTTTTGATCGATGATCTTGTAACAAAAGAAAATCACGAACCTTACCGCATGATGACTTCAAGAGCGGAATATAGACTCATTTTACGTCAGGATAATGCAGATCTGCGTTTGACAAAAAAAGGATATGCGGTCGGTTTGATTCCAAAAGAGCGGTACGAGTGGGTTTTGAAAAAAGAAGAAATGATTCAACAGGAAATGGAACGTATTTCAAAAGTGATGATAGGCGCCAGTAAAAAGGTTCAGTCATTATTGGAATCTTTCGGAAGTATTCCTCTTAATACAGGAACTTCATTGGTAGAATTGATTCGTCGTCCGGAATTAAATTATGATTTGTTAGCTCCAATTGATGTCAATCGTCCAAAACTTCCGGATGAGGTGACGGAACAGGTAAATATTAATGTAAAATATGAAGGTTATATCAGCAGGCAGATGAAACAGGTTGGGCAGTTTAAAAAACTGGAGAAGAAGAAACTGCCTTTGGATTTGGATTATGAAGACATCCACGGTCTTCGGATCGAAGCGGTTCAGAAGTTAAATTTGGTGAAACCGGTTTCCATCGGACAGGCTTCCAGAATTTCCGGTGTGTCACCGGCAGATATTTCTGTTATTCTCGTATATCTGGAACAAAGAAAATATGAAAAAGAAAGGAAGAGCAATGGCAGATAATTTTGCATATATGACGGAACAGTTTGAATCTTTTGGATTTGCATTTTCTGAATTACAGAAGCGGCAATTTTATACATTTTATACGATGTTGATAGAAAAGAACAGGGTGATGAATCTGACTGCAATTACGGAGTTTCAGGAAGTTGTGAAAAAGCATTTTCTGGATTCTCTGTTTTTGAACCGGGTTGTGAATTTAGAGAAAAATCTTACGATTTTAGATCTGGGTACAGGAGCAGGGTTTCCTGGGATACCGCTGAAAATCGCATATCCTCATCTTTCAATCACTTTGATGGATTCTTTGAATAAAAAAGTAAATTTTTTACAGGAGGTTATACGGGAATTGGAATTGAGCGGTGTGGACGCCATTCATGCCAGAGCGGAGGAATTGGCACATAGAAAAGACTATAGAGAACAATATGACCTATGTATCTCGCGAGCCGTGGCAAATTTATCCACATTAGAAGAATATTGCCTTCCGTTTATCCACATAGGCGGCACGTTTGTCTCTTATAAATCCGGAGAGATAAAGGAAGAAATTCAGGAATCTAAAAAGGCCTGTTATTTATTGGGAGGAAAATTAAATCAGATTTATCCGTTTGATCTGGCAGAACATAGACGTTCTTTTGTCATTATTGACAAAGTAAGAAATACGCCCAAGAAATATCCCAGAAAAGCCGGTACTCCTTCAAAGATGCCTCTGGTATAATAGAGCATCGAACCAGAAGAAAAAAGTTATAAGAAATCGCCGTAAAGACAGAACAGAAAATTTTGTCTTTGCGGCGATTATTATTTTATGATATATTGCGATAGCCTATAGGATTTAGTCTTCGTAGAACATACGGATGATTTCAAATAATTTATCCGGAACTTCTAACTGGGGCAGTTTTTTACAATTGGATACATATGCGGTTTCTATAATTTCATCGTATTTTACATAAGAGTCTAAGATACGAATGGAAGAATCGGATTCTCGGCTTCCGATGATAAAAATTGGATGTTCTATTTTTTTCAAAGCAGGTATGATATTAATATTTGTATAGTTTCCGATCATGCTTCCGTAAAGGAATCTTCCTCCGGAATGATCCAGATGTGCCGCTTCATAATAGGAATCTTCTAAATTTCCGGATATCAAAGATTTGCGGAAATAAAATTCTTTTTCAAAAGTTTTACGTATTTTATCTTCTGTCATCTGAAGATTATAAAGAAATGTCCCAATGATAGGTAATTCTAATATGTTTTTCAACCAATTGGTCTGACGAGCAGGATTTTTCTGTAGTGACTCCAGAGAAGGAGGACTGATGAAAAATAGCTTTCCGAAAATTGTATCATCCATGTGTGCTGCCATTAAACTAAACGAACAGGAGCTTCCTGTTGCAATAAGGTCTGATTTCTGCTGAATATTTTTTTTTACAAAATCGGTGATCAATTGTACATACATATAGTTTGTGTAAGTAAGATTTGGTTTATCCGACCGGCCGCATCCTAACAAATCAATGGCATATACCGTATGGTACTTTGCAAGTTTTTTTAAGATCTGATTCCATTCTATAGAGGAGCTTGCCGGATGAAGGTCGTGGATGAGAAGAATGGGAGAACCGGTTCCCTGTTTTGTGTAAAAAATTTTTCCATACCGCCATTCAAAATAATACCCATCTTGTACTGTCAATCTTTTTTTGATGCATGAAGTCGTTTCTATTAATTTATTGAAGCCATACATGCAGCCTGCAGCCAGACCTGACAGCAAAAAGAAATGTCTGATGTTTTTCTTTATATTTTTCATAATGAACCTCCTTTATTTAAGTTACTTCTATATATTATTATATCTGAAAATTGTTGTAGATACAATTAGAAATATATTCTTTCTTTTTTTAGAAAAGTGGAGTAGAATAATTTCAGAGACAAGTTGTAGTGATGAAGAATATATGTTCTAAGAGGGTATTATGGTAAATGAGTTTTTAAAAAGCATTCGTTCCGGTTGTATGGAACAAAAAATGGAATTGGAAACAGAATATAATCGAATCCTGATCAAGCAAAAAGAAAATGAAAAACAAATGCTTAGATTAAAAGAAGAGGAAATGCAAAATTTTGATGCTTTTTCTCCGAGAAAGCAAAAATCAAATTTGAAGGATACGATCAGTAATCTGGAAAAAGAAAATCAAATGTTTCATCAAAAGATCGAAGAGATGAAAGAGCAGAAGAAGAAATTAGATGCTGAAATTTTGAAAATTTCTTCTGTTTTGAAGTATTTCAAAGAAAATTATATGGAAAAAAAGGATCTTACATTATCTTCGAAAGGAAAGAAAAAGTATCAGAAGTTACAGGAAAGATACCAGGGAGAACTTGGAGAATTGATACATAAAATAGAGTTTTGTTTCACGTTGATTGATTTAGATCCGGTTCGTTGTAAAATAGAATTATCAGCATTATTGAATCATTTATACTCAAAAAAAGAAAAACGAGAGGAAACGGAAAGGGCAGAATTGGTGAAGGATAAGGAGGAATAAATTTGAAGAAAATTAAGATTCTTTTGATCGACGACGCTCACTTGATTCGAGAAGCACTTAAGTATTTGTTGGAATCGGAAGATAATTTTCAGGTAGTTGCAGATACTTCGGACCTTTTGGAATGTGAAAATATTTTAAAAGAGAGACGTCCTGATATTATACTGTATCATTTCAATATGAATAAAGAACTAGAACTGGAATTTTTATTGAAAATAATTGACCAATATCCGTTGATAAAGATATTGATTTTATATGATAGCTTTCATACATGGTTTCTGCAACATTCGGTTTTACACCAGAGGTTTTCAGTTTATATATCAACAGAAGAAAAGTTCTGTGAGATAAAAGAGTTGATTTATCGTATGTGGAAGGGACAGTCAGATATTATTGTGGAAGGTAAATTTTTTGATCAATCTAAAATAAAAGTAAGAGAGGAAGATCAAATAAAAATTCAATCTTTAACAAAACGAGAGATGGATATTTTAAGAAATGTTGCCTTAGGAATGTATAATAAAGAAATTGCTCTGAAATTTGAAATCAGTGAACGTACCGTTAAGAATCATCTGTCAAATATATTTAAAAAAATCAGTGTTTCAGATCGAACTCAAGCAGCTGTATTTGCAATTAAAAATCATTTGGTAAATATCTATGAATAAAATGTTTCACGTGAAACATTTTTTAGAGATAATTATCGAATAGAAAATTAAACAAAGAAAACATATAGAAATTAGCCTTATTCATCTTATTTACTATAGAAATAAAAAAGAATAAATGATATAATTCAACCAAGAAAAAAGAAAGGATTATACAAAAAAATGGGAAGAGTGATAGCCATCGCAAATCAAAAAGGCGGTGTGGGCAAGACGACGACGGCAATTAATTTATCGGCATGTCTGGCAGAAAAAAACAAGAAAATATTGACCATTGATATCGATCCTCAGGGAAATACGACCAGTGGACTCGGTGTAGATAAAGATGATCTGGAAAATACAGTATATGAATTGATGCTGGATGAGTGCACCATAAAAGAATCTATCGTAAAGACTGAAATAGATAACTTAGACTTAATGCCTACAAATGTCAATTTGGCAGGTGCTGAAATTGAATTACTGGGAATCAATGATAAAGAATATATTTTAAAAAATGCGGTAGATTATATCAAAGATGATTACGATTTTATTATCATTGACTGTCCTCCTTCTTTAAATATGCTTACGGTAAATGCCATGACAACGGCGGATACGGTATTGGTTCCGATCCAATGTGAATATTATGCGTTGGAAGGTCTGAGCCAGTTGATACATACGATCAATCTTGTGCAGGAAAGATTGAATGCAGATCTTCAGATAGAAGGAATTGTTTTTACTATGTATGACGCCAGGACAAATTTATCCCTCCAAGTTGTTGAAAATGTAAAAAACAATTTAAATACAACGATTTACAAAACGATCATTCCAAGAAGCGTCAGACTTGCAGAGGCTCCCAGCCATGGTCTGCCGATTAATAAGTATGATCCGAAATCGACCGGAGCGGAGAGTTATCGTATGTTGGCAAAAGAAGTAATAGGAAGAAAGGACTTATAAAATGGCAGGAGTAAAAAAAGGCGGATTGGGAAAAGGACTGGGAAAAGGAATTGGAATCGATTCACTGATTCCTCCGGAAAAGGCTAAAAGTAAAGACGCCGTAATGATAGATATTCAAAAAGTAGAACCAAACAGAGAACAGCCAAGAAAGAATTTTGATGAAGATTCCCTGTTGGAATTATCCGACTCAATTAAACAATTTGGAATTTTACAGCCTCTTTTAGTACAGGATAAAAACGACTACTATGAGATTATTGCCGGAGAACGTCGATGGAGGGCAGCAAAATTAGCTGATTTAAAAGAAGTTCCGGTTATCGTTAAAAAGCTTACGGATCAGGAGATTGTTGAAATATCTCTGATTGAAAACATTCAAAGAGAAGATTTAAATCCAATTGAAGAAGCAATTGCATATAAACGTCTGTTGGATGAGTTTCATTTAAAACAGGATGAGGTAGCAGAGAGAGTTTCCAAGAGCAGAACTGCAGTGACAAATTCTATGCGTCTTCTAAAGCTTTCGGATCAGGTTCAGCAGATGGTGATCGATGATCTTCTGACGACGGGACACGCAAGGGCTCTGCTTGGCATTGAAGATAAGGACAAGCAATATGCACTTGCACAGAAAATTTTTGATGAAAAATTAAGTGTAAGAGAGACTGAAAAGCTTGTAAAGAAAATGCAGAACGAGAAAAAAGAAACGCCTGCAAAAGAAACTCCAATAGATCCAAAGATGGATATTATTTATCAGGATCTGGAAGAAAAGATGAAAGACATCATGGGAACCAAAGTGAGTATTCGCAGAAAAGATGCAAAAAAGGGAACAATTGAAATAGAGTATTACTCACCGGAAGAACTGGACCGGATCATGGATTTATTCCAGTCAGTGAAAACAATTTAATAGAAAAGGAAGAAGATTATGATAGAGTATTATTTAGGATTTGATTCAGACTATATACTGCTTGGACTGGCAGGATTGGCATTGATTTTGTTGATTATACTATTAATAAATTCCATTCAAATGCATAAGCTGAAAAAGAAATATAAAATGTTTATGGATGGAAAAAATGCAAAAACTTTAGAAGAATCTATTATGAGCCGAATGGATCAGATTGATTATCTGATTTCCTCCAATCAGAAAAATGAAAGCGATATCAAAACCATATACCAAAAAATGAAGAATACATTTCAAAAGGTAGGTTTGGTAAAATATGACGCTTTTCAGGAAATGGGAGGAAAACTGAGTTTTTCGCTTGCTTTGTTAAATGAAGCAAACGACGGATTTATTATTAATGCGATGCACAGCAGAGAAGGATGTTATACTTATATCAAAGAAATCATAGACGGTAATTCAATTATTGCTTTAGCAGAAGAAGAGAAGGAAGCATTGGATATGGCAATGTCATATTACTCCAAAGAACAGATTTAAAACATATGTTTGCCTATTCTGATGCGGAAAAGAAAGGAAAAGAATGCATAGCTATTTAAGGACAGTTGGATTTGAACAAATGAATCATGCAAAGATTGATGAAATTTTAAATAAAGTAGCGGAGCAGCCAAATTATATGAATCATACAAAGGATTCTCAGGGAAATGATTTCGTGGAATTTTCTAAAGATTTCGGTGATTCCATAGGCATTACCGTATGCGGCAGTTATTCGGAAGACGGATCTTTTCGGATGGATTACTATTATCCGTATTTTCGGGGAACCGGAATTACAAGCGAAGAACATATAGAAATTGAAAAGCATTCAGACAAAGAATCTTATGCTGCAGTTTGTGATGATATTAAAGTTGGAATTACTTTGATTTTCTATTTGCAGAACGTATCAGAATATCTGAAAGAAAAAAGCCATTGGAAGAAGGATCAATATCCGAAAATGACGGCTACGCTTGCAGGACTTTCTTTGAGCGGCAAGATCCTGTTTCCGATCAATAAAAGTCAGGGGCAGATTTTAAAACATGAAGAACTGACACAGAACCGCAATCACTTGCTTGCTGCAGCAAGAGAGGGGGATGAAGATGCAATCGAAAGTTTGACACTGGAAGATATTGATATGTATTCTATGCTTTCTAAAAGAATTGTGCATGAAGATGTTTTGAGTATTGTGGATTCTTACTTTATGCCTTTTGGTATTGAAAGCGACCAGTATTCGGTATTGGGAGAAATTTTAAATGTCTGTTATACGCAGAACATGGAAACGGGACAGCGGGTATGTATTATGACAGTAGATACGAATGATTTGATCTATGATATCTGTATCAATGAAAATGACTTATTAGGTGAACCGGTCGTCGGAAGAAGATTTAAAGGAAATATATGGCTTCAGGGATCCGTTCGTGTAAAAAATTGATTGATTTTTCTTAGATAGAGTGATAGAATGTAATAGTGTCAAATGTCGCTATAGCTCAGCTGGATAGAGCGACCGCCTCCTAAGCGGTAGGCCGGAGGTTCAAATCCTCTTAGCGACGTCTAAAGAAATACCGAGAATACTGGGTTTCCAGAGTTCTCGGTATTTTACTATATCTGAGTTTGCTAATCAAAATAGCGGTTCTGCTAATTGTCCGAAAAATTTTGCTGAAAATCTTGTTAATTGAAAAGGCGAGAGTTTTTAGTTCAAAAATATCAAATTTGTCACAAGTTGGGACGAAGTTATGACACCTACGAAGATGCTTCTTTGAAAAATTGTAGAAAAATAATTTCTGTATGATATATTGTAAAAACAAACAATAAGCGTACATAAAACTTGGTATTCCGATTTAGAATTTCGAGTTTAAGGTTAGAGAAAGTAACAGAACTTGAAGTCGCAAATTGTGATTTCAAGTTACTCAGAGTTTCGAGGTTCCAATCTGGCACTTCAAAATAGAAAGGACGATAAAGATGGCTGATACAAAACAAACAGCTCTGGCAAAGGCAAATAATGATACCCAAGAAATAAGCATTGAATCAGTAGAGTCCGATATAAAAACCATGATATATGTTATCCGTAACCAGCAGGTTATGATAGACAGCGATTTAGCGATGCTGTATCAAGTAGAAACAAAGCGATTAAATGAAGCGGCAAAACGTAATATCTCAAGATTTCCAGAAAGATTCCGATTCCAACTGACGAAAGAGGAATATGAAATCTTGAAGTCGCAAATTGCGACTTCAAGTTCGGAGGATGATAATGGATATGGCGGGCGTAGGAAACTGCCATTTGTTTTTACAGAACAAGGAATTGCAATGCTTTCTGCGGTTTTGCGTAGTGATGTTGCTATCCGAGTAAGCATTAGGATTATGAACATTTTTGTAGAGATGCGGAAGTATATGGCAAATATATCTTTGTTGTATGAGCGGTTAAAGGCAATAGAGGTTCGCCAGATAAATTACCAAACGGAAACAGACGACCGTTTTGAGAGAGTTTTTGCGTACATATCCGAGCATGAGGAATCCAGTCAAAAAGTATTTTTTGACGGACAGATTTACGATGCGTTCAGTCTGATCGTAAGTCTAATTCAAAAAGCAAAGAAAGAAATCACTCTGATAGACGGATATGTAGATGTTGGGACATTGAATCTGCTTTCAAAGAAAAAGTCTGATGTTGCAGTAACTATTTATACACAGAAACAGACGAAGCTAACGAAAGCCGATGTTAAGTATTTCAATGCACAGTACCCGACATTAAAAATAAAATATACCAAAGTATTCCATGACAGGTTTTTGCTAATCAAAATGCCTTTCCTGCTAATCGGACTAAAAATAATGCTAAAAAGTCTGCTAATCGAAAAGGCAGAAGTTCTTTGTTCAAAGAGTTTTTTTCTGGTGTTACATAATCCCGTACATTGCCTTGCGGAGCTGAAAAATCAGCTTATACAGCAGGGCATATATACAGATTGTGTCGATGGACTTATTTTCAGGGTTATCCATGCACCTGTAAAAAAGTTAAGAGTAGAGCAAGCTATCATCTTGTTTTTGCTTACTAACTTCTTTACAATACATGGACATTAAACAGCTTCAAGCTTACTGCCCCTATGGCTTTCATTATTTGGCACAATAACTTTATTCATCATCTATCGCGGACATACCAATAGTCACTTCCTCCAGTACATCTAAAAGTACTCTTACTGTATCCAGTGATGTAAGCATTGTAATGTTGTTCTGCGTTGCCGCATTTCGGATTGCCGCACCATCTTCATAATGTATGCCGGAAAGAATTGCACGGGTATTGATGACATAACTGACATATCCGGCACGTATTG
>OFGX01000173.1_pt1 | contig 55417 bp, 37 predicted proteins | sample 1521831 | NCBI WGS metagenome assembly OFGX01 (sample SAMEA3504080, study PRJEB24116) | mouse gut metagenome | biome: mouse gut; feature: mouse-associated habitat; material: faeces | place: Denmark | collected 2011 | reverse complement strand
TTTCTCTGTTTTGTCCAAAAATCAATGTGCCCTTAACGGGGTGCTGAACAGTTACTAAAATCACAAAGGAGGCTGCCACATTTTGCGACAGCCTCCTTCTGGCTTTCTACTTTGCGTAGTCCGTCACCCTGCTTTCGCGGATGACATTTACCTTAATCTGGCCTGGGTATTCCAGCTCAGCCTCAACCTGCTTGGAAATATCTCTTGCCAGCAATACCATAGCAGCATCATCTACCTGCTCCGGAACTACCATAATACGAATCTCTCTACCTGCCTGAATCGCAAAAGACTTGTCTACGCCCTTAAATCCATTGGCGATATCCTCTAACTGTTTTAATCGATTGGTATACGTCTCCAGGGTTTCTCTTCTTGCACCCGGCCTTGCTGCTGAAATCGTATCGGCAGCCTGTACCAGACAAGATATCAAAGAAGTTGGTTCCGTATCACCATGATGTGACTCTACCGCATTGATGACAGTTGCCGATTCTTTGTATTTCTTACATAAATCAGCGCCTATCTGAATATGTGATCCCTCTACTTCGTGGTCGATGGATTTTCCGATGTCATGTAAAAGTCCGGCTCTCTTCGCCATGCGAACGTCCACTCCGATCTCTCCTGCCAGCAAGCCTGCCAGATGAGCTACCTCAATGGAATGTTTCAACGCATTCTGACCATAGCTGGTCCGGAATTTCATTCTTCCCAAAAGTCTCACCAGCTCCGGATGGATACCATGAACCCCTACTTCAAGAGTTGCGGCCTCTCCTTCCTCGCGGATCATCACTTCCACTTCTTTTTGCGCTTTTTCGACCATCTCCTCGATGCGTGCCGGATGTATCCGGCCGTCTACAATCAATTTTTCCAGCGCAATCCTCGCCACTTCACGGCGGATGGGATCAAAGCCCGACAAAATAACTGCCTCCGGTGTATCATCAATAATCAAATCAATACCGGTCATGGTCTCCAAAGTCCGGATATTCCGTCCCTCTCGGCCAATGATTCTTCCCTTCATCTCATCATTCGGAAGCTGAACAACCGATATGGTCGTCTCCGCCACGTGATCTGCGGCACACTTCTGAATTGCCGTTACAACATATTCCTTTGCCTTTTTATCGGCTTCTTCCTTTGCTCTGCTCTCAAGCTCCTTGACCAGCACAGCGGTTTCATGCTTTACTTCGTCTTCAACAGTCTTCAATAAATAATCTTTTGCTTGCTCGGAGGTTAACCCAGAGATTCTTTCCAGTTCCTGTACTCTTTTTGAATGAAGCTGTTCTATCTCAGCAGACTGCTTCGCCAGCTTCTCTTCCTTTGCCGCATAGCTTGCTTCCCGTCGTTCTAACGCTTCCGACTTTTTATCCAATGCTTCTTCCTTGGATAAAACTCTGCGCTCATAACGCTGAAGCTCCGCCCTGCGTTCCTTCGTTTCTTTTTCCAGCTCGTTCTTTGTCTTCAGCGATTCTTCCTTTGCTTCCAACAAAGCCTCCCGCTTGGAACGTTCCGCAACCTTTAGTGCATCATCTATGATTTCCCTTGCTTTTTCCTCCGCATTTCCCACCTTTTTCTCTATAGTGGTCTTACGCACATATACCGTCACAAGGGCCGTTCCTACACAACACACCAGTGCAGTTGCCATTATTAAAACAACCGGCACAGGAGCACCTCCTTATTTAGTTTTCATTGTACAAATACAACATTTAAATTCTATACTGTTTTTTGCATTGTGTCAAGTAAACTTGGTTTTTTTCCGCAAAAATTGTGCGAAAGGTGTTACTTTTCACACCCACGCCAATCACTCCGCTGATTGGCGTGGAGCCGATACAGTCCCGTCTTTAGAAGTTAACACCATATTCTTTCGAAGCAAATCGTATGTCCTATCCTCTTTCAACGCCTTGAAATAAGGCTTTTTTTATTTCCCAATACTCTTGCAAATTTATTTTTTCTTTGATATAATAATGGCGTTAGTGGCGTTATTATCCCGGAGGATTTTATTATGGCATATTACTTAAAGAAAACTAAACTCAAAGGACGTACGTATCTCTCCATTGATGAAAGCTTTTATAGCCATGAAAAGCATGGCACCGCTCACAAATGTTTCAAATCTCTTGGCTCTGTGGAAACCTGGATCGAAAAAGGACTCCCTGACCCTATCGCACATTTTCAAAAAGAAGTAGACTCTTTAAACATGGAAAAGGCTCAGGCCGGCGTTCCTAAAATATCCCAAATCTCCCCGCTTCTTTTCCTTGGCTATTTTCCCCTCAAGGCACTCCTTGAAAAAATGCATATCCAAAAATATGTTGATTATTTTAAACTTACTAACGACTTTTCCTTTGATCTTTATGAACTCTTATCTTCTTTGATTTTTGCCAGAGCCGTACATCCGTGCAGCAAATACAAAACTTTTCATGAAGTCCTTCCGAACCTTTACGGCTCCATTCACTTTTCTTACGACCAGCTCCTACACGGCCTGGCCTTCCTTGGAAACGATTATGAAAAGTTCATCGAAATATTTACCGTTCAGACCAATGCCTTTTTCAAGCCGGATACTTCCAAGACTTACTTTGACTGCACAAACTTTTATTTCGAAATCGACAGGGAGGATGACTTTCGCAAAAAGGGACCCAGCAAGGAAAACAAAAAAGAGCCAATCGTCGGCCTTGGATTATTGCTGGACAGCAACCAGATCCCCATCGGCATGAAAATGTATCCGGGAAACGAATCCGAAAAACCTCTCTTAAGGGATGTGATTGACCAATTAAAAGCCCAGCATAACATTACCGGAAAAACCGTCCATGTGGCCGACAAGGGATTGAACTGTGCGAAAAATATCGCTTCTTCTAAAAAGAACGGCGACGGATATCTTTTTTCCAAATCCGTCAAAAGTCTCCCCAAAACGGAAAAGACCTGGGTATTGTTAGAGGAAGGCTTCATGGATGTGAGAAATAAGGAGGGGAAGCTTTTGTACCGTTATAAGTCCTGTGTTGATTCTTTCCCTTACAAGGTGGAGCACGAAGGAAGGGAGCATGTGATAAAGCTGCGTGAAAAACGCCTGCTGACTTATAACCCTTCCCTCGCAGCAAAGAAAAAATACGAGATAAACCGCATGGTTGAGAAAGCAAGGACTTTGACTGCTTCACAGGCGAAAAGGACCGAGTATGGGGAAGCGGGAAAATATGTAAAGTTTACGGACAGATCCGGAAAAAAGGCTTCCGTGTCCATGAACCGGGAAGCAATCGACCAAGATTTGAAATTTGCCGGATACAACCTTTTGGTAACCTCCGAAACGGAAATGAAAGATTCCGACATCTATAATACATATCATAACTTATGGAGAATTGAGGAATCATTCAAAATCATGAAATCCGATTTGGACGCACGGCCGGTGTTTTTGCAGAAAGAAGAAACAATAAAAGGACATTTTCTAATCTGTTATCTGACAGTGCTGTTAGAACGTCTTTTCCAGTTTAAAATCCTGGAGAACGAATATTCAACCTCGGAGATATTTGAATTTATAAGAGACTTTAAAGTGGTAAAAGGTGAAAATAAATATATTAATACAACAAAGTCAACAAACTTTATTTATGAACTGTCCCGAAAGTTAAAGTTACCCTTGACAAATTATTACCTTACGGAAACACAGATAAAATCCATTCTGAACCACAGGTTTTAATAGCTATAATTCCAAAAGCTGTCGCACCGAAATGCAACAGCTTTTACTATTTTCATAAACTAACGCCATTTTTAAATGTCTGATACTAAAGACAGGTTCTATACTGTTTTTTGCATTGTGTCAAGTAAACTTGGTTTTTTTCCGCAAAAATTGTGCGAAAGGTGTTACTTTTCACACCCACGCCAATCACTCCGCTGATTGGCGTGGAGCCGATACAGTCCCGTCTTTAGAAGTTAACACCATATTCTTTCGAAGCAAATCGTATGTCCTATCCTCTTTCAACGCCTTGAAATAAGGCTTTTTTTATTTCCCAATACTCTTGCAAATTTATTTTTTCTTTGATATAATAATGGCGTTAGTGGCGTTATTATCCCGGAGGATTTTATTATGGCATATTACTTAAAGAAAACTAAACTCAAAGGACGTACGTATCTCTCCATTGATGAAAGCTTTTATAGCCATGAAAAGCATGGCACCGCTCACAAATGTTTCAAATCTCTTGGCTCTGTGGAAACCTGGATCGAAAAAGGACTCCCTGACCCTATCGCACATTTTCAAAAAGAAGTAGACTCTTTAAACATGGAAAAGGCTCAGGCCGGCGTTCCTAAAATATCCCAAATCTCCCCGCTTCTTTTCCTTGGCTATTTTCCCCTCAAGGCACTCCTTGAAAAAATGCATATCCAAAAATATGTTGATTATTTTAAACTTACTAACGACTTTTCCTTTGATCTTTATGAACTCTTATCTTCTTTGATTTTTGCCAGAGCCGTACATCCGTGCAGCAAATACAAAACTTTTCATGAAGTCCTTCCGAACCTTTACGGCTCCATTCACTTTTCTTACGACCAGCTCCTACACGGCCTGGCCTTCCTTGGAAACGATTATGAAAAGTTCATCGAAATATTTACCGTTCAGACCAATGCCTTTTTCAAGCCGGATACTTCCAAGACTTACTTTGACTGCACAAACTTTTATTTCGAAATCGACAGGGAGGATGACTTTCGCAAAAAGGGACCCAGCAAGGAAAACAAAAAAGAGCCAATCGTCGGCCTTGGATTATTGCTGGACAGCAACCAGATCCCCATCGGCATGAAAATGTATCCGGGAAACGAATCCGAAAAACCTCTCTTAAGGGATGTGATTGACCAATTAAAAGCCCAGCATAACATTACCGGAAAAACCGTCCATGTGGCCGACAAGGGATTGAACTGTGCGAAAAATATCGCTTCTTCTAAAAAGAACGGCGACGGATATCTTTTTTCCAAATCCGTCAAAAGTCTCCCCAAAACGGAAAAGACCTGGGTATTGTTAGAGGAAGGCTTCATGGATGTGAGAAATAAGGAGGGGAAGCTTTTGTACCGTTATAAGTCCTGTGTTGATTCTTTCCCTTACAAGGTGGAGCACGAAGGAAGGGAGCATGTGATAAAGCTGCGTGAAAAACGCCTGCTGACTTATAACCCTTCCCTCGCAGCAAAGAAAAAATACGAGATAAACCGCATGGTTGAGAAAGCAAGGACTTTGACTGCTTCACAGGCGAAAAGGACCGAGTATGGGGAAGCGGGAAAATATGTAAAGTTTACGGACAGATCCGGAAAAAAGGCTTCCGTGTCCATGAACCGGGAAGCAATCGACCAAGATTTGAAATTTGCCGGATACAACCTTTTGGTAACCTCCGAAACGGAAATGAAAGATTCCGACATCTATAATACATATCATAACTTATGGAGAATTGAGGAATCATTCAAAATCATGAAATCCGATTTGGACGCACGGCCGGTGTTTTTGCAGAAAGAAGAAACAATAAAAGGACATTTTCTAATCTGTTATCTGACAGTGCTGTTAGAACGTCTTTTCCAGTTTAAAATCCTGGAGAACGAATATTCAACCTCGGAGATATTTGAATTTATAAGAGACTTTAAAGTGGTAAAAGGTGAAAATAAATATATTAATACAACAAAGTCAACAAACTTTATTTATGAACTGTCCCGAAAGTTAAAGTTACCCTTGACAAATTATTACCTTACGGAAACACAGATAAAATCCATTCTGAACCACAGGTTTTAATAGCTATAATTCCAAAAGCTGTCGCACCGAAATGCAACAGCTTTTACTATTTTCATAAACTAACGCCATTTTTAAATGTCTGATACTAAAGACAGGTATTATATGGAATAGAAATGAATGGATTATGTTAATCAATTTAACGTTTTTTAAAATAAGTGTGAATAAAATATGAACGTGGTTATAGTTGGATTTATTTGGAGGTAAAATGGGTTTTGTGTGTCTTTGTGTTGATGTAGGGAAAAGATAAGGATGAATTTACCTCCATACATACTTTACACACATTTTACAAATACTTCGACTGTATTTTACACTCCCCTGCTATCCTCATAAGAAAAGGTAAAATACAATCGGAGGACCCAAAATGTCACATATCGAAATGCTGTTCCGCTTCATCGGCGGCCTTGGAATGTTCCTGTACGGAATGAACGTCATGGCAGACGGCCTGCAGAAATCTGCCGGCGGCCGCATGCGCCACCTTCTGGGCGTTTTAACAAAAAACCGCATCCTGGGAATCCTGTTAGGCGCCGCCGTCACTGCCGTCATCCAAAGCAGTTCCGCCACAACCGTTATGGTCGTAGGCTTCGTAAACGCCGGCCTGATGAATCTTACCCAGGCTGCCGGCATCATCATGGGCGCCAATATCGGAACCACCATCACCGCATGGGTCGTGTCCATGAGCGAATGGGGAAGCATCTTAAAGCCGGAATTTTTCGCCCCCTTACTCATTGGAATCGGCGCATTTTTAGTCCTGTTTTCCAAAAAAGAAAAACCACGTGAGCTAAGCGAGATCCTTATCGGCTTCGGTCTCCTGTTCATCGGCTTAAGCTTCATGTCCGGCGCCATCACCCCCTACCGGGATGCCCCCGTCTTCTCCGAAGCATTCCGCATCCTGGGCGGCAGTCCCGTGCTGGGCATCCTGACCGGCCTGGTGGTGACGGCTGTCATTCAAAGCTCCTCCGCCTCCGTGGGTATCCTTCAAACCCTGGCGGCAAACGGCGTCGTAACCTGGAACTCCGCTATCTACATCACTTTGGGACAAAACATCGGAACCTGCGTAACAGCCCTTTTGTCAAGCCTGGGCGCACACCGCACGGCCAGGCGTGCGGCCGTTATCCATCTGCTATTCAACGTAATGGGAGCCGTCCTGTTTGGAGGAATCATGTTCGGCCTGTTCTCCCTGAACCGGACCTGGGCGGCAGCTTCGATCAACAGTGTGCAGATATCCGTATTTCACACGGTATTCAACGTGACAAACACAATCATACTCTTCCCGTTTGCCAACTGGCTTGTAAAAATGTCCGGAATTTTGGTAAAGGGGGAGGAAGAGGAGGAGCCGGAGGAAGCGGCCTCCATGCAGCTACCCCATCTGGACGAGCGTATTCTGGAGACGCCTTCCTTTGCGGTAGAGTACGCGGCAAAAGAGGTGGTGCGTATGGGAGAGCTTTCCTGGCAGCACGCGAAGCTTGTATTTGAGGCAGTCCGCACGGGCAGTCAAAAACGAGTTGACAAAGCATACCAAATAGAAGAAACTATGAATAAATACGAAAGGCAGATAGCGGAATATCTGGCGAAAATCAGCAAAACCTCCCTCACCGATCACCAAAGACTTGTGGTGGGAAATCTGCTCTATACGGTGGGCGATATTGAGAGAATGAGCGATCACTGTGATAACATTGCGGAAATGGCGGAGCAGATGATACGGGAGCGGCTGACCTTTTCCCTGGAGGCCATCGAAGGTCTGCAGGAAATCGAGAGCCTGGCTCTGGATTCCATGAAAGCATCCATCCTGGCCCGGCAGACAGAGAAAATGGCCTATGTGCAGCAGACCATACAGATTGAGGATGAGATTGACGATCTGGAGGAAGAGCTTCGGGAAAAGCATATCGAACGTCTGGCCCGCAATCAGTGCTCTGCGGCCAAGGGTGTGATTTATCTTGATATACTGAATAACATTGAACGGATTTCCGATCACGCCGACAACATAGCCGGCTATGTGGCGGATGAGATACAGCAGTGAGCGGCAGGAATCAACAGGATGGGCGGGAAAGAGCATTACGGAATTGGAAAAGGAGCAATATGGACTTGAAAAAAAAATTTCTCATCGGCTACGCAGTAGCGGCTGTGGTCGCTCTGCTGGCCTTTCAATACGCCTTTTGGAGCAATGGATTTTCCTATCTGGAAAAGCAGAGCGAGGCGGGGTATCTGACACAGGCGGAAATGCTCCGCGATATTTTGCTGGCGGAGATGGCAAAGGATGCGGACCAGACGGAGGCTTTGGAAGAGTTCGCAGGGCGGTATGGGGAAAAATACGGGATACGCATTACCATTATAGATGAGGAGGGAAATGTCCTCGGAGAATCCGGAGGACCAGGGCCGGCATTGAGCAATCACCTGGATCGGGAGGAGGTCCGTAAAGCCCTGGCGGGAGAGAGCAACAGCATCATCCGGCGCTCCGCCACCTTTGGCCTGGATTACTGCTACTGTGCGGTTCCGCTGACGGCAGGAGGTTTTCGGGGAGTGATTCGGACAGCGATTCCTATGGAAGAGCTGCGGAACATGGACGATGAATTTCTGCGTTCCACCCTGTTTGCCGCCGCGATCCTGTTGCTGCTGGTGCTTTCCCTTGTTATGTATTTCCGAAAATACGTATCGGCTATGAAGGCGGTTGAGAAGCAGCGGCGGGAATTTGTATCCAATGTGACCCATGAGCTGAAAACGCCGCTGACCTCCATTCGGGGTTTTGTGGAAACTTTAAAGAACGGAGCTATAGAGGATGTCGACTGTGCGGGAAGATTTCTCGATATCATTGACATTGAGACGGAGCGCCTGGGAAATCTGATTGACGACACGCTGCTGCTCTCCGAGATTGAAAATAAAAAGGATGTGCGGCAGGAGCCTTGCGATGTCAATGAGGTAATCGGGGAAGTCACGGAGCTTTTGGCGCCGAGGGTAAAGCCCCATGTACGCCTGATATTTACGCCGGACCCCGGGGTGCGCCCTTTTACCTGCAACCGGGATCGGCTCAAGCAGCTTCTTATTAATCTGGTGGACAATGGGCTGAAGGCTACGGAATTTGGCGCGGTGACGATTGTCTGCAAAAGTACGGCCAGTCATCTCATTCTGGAGATTTCCGATACGGGAATCGGTATGGAGGCGGAGCAGACGGAGCGCATCTTTGAGCGGTTTTACCGTGTGGACAAGGGAAGATCCCGGGCACAGGGCGGTACGGGGCTGGGCCTGTCCATTGTAAAGCATATTGCGGAGCTGTATCGGGGCAGTATCCGGGTGGAGAGTAAATTGGGGGAAGGGAGTACATTTCGGGTGGAGCTGCCCTATTTTTAACGGCGGTCTTTTAGATTACTCAGCAATTGATACCTTCTGTGATCCCCTGTATACTGAGGGTAAAGATGTATGAAAAGGAAAAGCACATGGAAAAAAAGATTATTTTAGCGATTGACGATGAGCCTCATATCCTGGAGCTTTTGGAATACAATCTGACGAAGGCCGGCTACAAGGTTCTTCGGGCGGAGACGGGAGAAAAGGGTTTGGAGATTTTGAGGAGCGCACGGGTAGATCTGGTGCTCCTGGACCGTATGCTTCCGGGGATGGACGGCATGGAGGCGCTTCGGGAGATTCGCTCTGACTTGCGGATTTCCGCGGTGCCGGTGATGATGCTGACGGCAAAGGGGGAGGAGATTGATAAGGTTCTGGGCCTGGAGCTTGGGGCGGACGACTATCTGAGCAAACCTTTTGGCATCCGGGAGCTGGAGGCCAGGGTGAAAGCCCTTCTGCGCAGAAGCGCGCAGGCTTACAGAGAAGCGCAGCCGGAGGAACGGTTTGAGACAGGCGGCCTGGCGGTAAACCATGCGGCCCGGGAGGTTACCCTGCAGGGTGTGAGCGTGGCGCTCTCGCGAAAGGAATATGAGCTGCTCCACATTCTCATCAGCCACCCGAACCAGGTATTTACCAGAGAGCAGTTATTGGATCAGATATGGGGATATGAGTATTTTGGCGAGACTCGGACGGTTGACGTACATATCCGCAGTCTGCGCAGAAAGCTGGAGGAAAACCCGGAGCAGCCGCAGTATATTCGGACGGTCAGGGGGATTGGGTATAAGTTTGTGAAGTAAGAGATAGAGGCGATATGTTTGGCCGGTATATATGACCGGCCATTTTCCGTTATTTAAAAAGTAACTGGGTGGATTTTACAAAAAATATAAAATATTGACACTTATTTGTTTTCATGTTAAGATAACACTATCAATTATATTTCGGGATTCCGGCGGATTCTCGCCACCTTTTCCAAAATGATTGAAACACATTTGATTTTTTGAAACAACAGCCCTTTAAACAGTACCAAGCAGTTTATGGGAAGACATTTTTTGAACGGAAATTCTTCGGGACGTGAAGGACTGTATAAGAGGCTGCGGAACAGGAACGGAGGTATTGGATTTTGAAACAAAAACAAGCAATAGCACATTGGAACGGCCCAAAGCAATCGGAGGAGGTGGTGTTGGAAAACTTGAAAACGGTTCCCAAACTATACGGACGCTATTCCCGGATGGAACAGGACTGGAGAGAGAGGTTTATAGATTTCTGCTGTGGAAGAAAGACACTTCCTTTTACCTATGATCCATTTTTTAAAAAGATTTTTCATCCGGACAACCATCCCGAACGGTTATCGCGTCTGATATCCGCTTTGATAAAAAGGAATGTCAAGGTAAGGGGAATCCTGCCGGGCGAGGACAGCATGATGGATGGGGAATCTCTGCTGATACTGGATATTCTGGTGGAATTGGAGGACGGCTTCCTGAGCAATATCGAAATTCAGAAATGTCCTTACGCTTTTCCGGCGGAGCGCATGTCCTGTTATTCCTCAGATTTGGTTATGCGCGAATATACCCGGATAAAGGGCAGGCTGGGGAAAAATTTTACATACAGGGATATGAAAAAGGTGTATACGATTGTACTGTTTGAGGAGAGTACCGGTGCATTTCACATGGAGCCGTCCTGTTATATTCATTATGGAAGCGTCAAATTTAATACGGGGCTTGAGCTGGAACTATTACAGGAATATTGTCTGATTGCCCTTGACGAATTTCGAAAATACCCGTATCCTAAAATCAGAAGTGAACAGACGGCATGGCTGTCATTCCTGGTTACGGAGGACATCGGGGAAGCGGATAGGCTGATAGAGGAATATCCCTGGCTGGAGGAGATATACCGGGAGGCGGCAGGCTTGCGAACGAAGCCGGAGGAGGTGTTGGGGATGTATTCGGAGGCATTGCGGATATTGGATCGAAATACGGTGCATTATATGATCGATGAGCAGAAAAAAGTGATTGAACAGCAGAAAACCAGAATAAAAGAACAGGAACAAGAGTTTCGGAAAGCAATTGGAGAGAGGGATATGGCGCTTCAAGAAAAAGAAACCCAATTAGAGGAACAAAACAGAGTAATCGAAGAATTAAAACGGAAATTAGAACTCCTGGATCAGACAGATAAATAATTTTATAGAAAGATGCTTCCGAAAAGTATGAAATCACTTTAGGAGGCATTTTCTGCTTACTCAGATAAACTTTCGCATACAAAAGAAACAAAGTCTCTCATTTTCTAAAACAGCTTCTTCATTGCGTCCGATATCCCGCCGGATTCCATCCCTCCCGATTCCATCGAAATTTCTTAAAATTGTTTTAAGAATCAAAAAAATATCGAAAATTATGAAGAAATTAGAGTAGAATAATCGTTTAGAAGGATAGAAGCAGTAAAAAAGTAAACAAAAATGGGAAAAATACAAAATGACAGCAGGGGAGGAGAGAAGCATGACCCAAAGAAAACAGTATATCATCAACCTAATCACCTGGTGCTCTATGGGGGCACTTCTCATATTTACCATCTACGGAATCAAAACAGGAATCTTCACAGACCGGAGTCAGATGGAAGCCCTGGTATCAAGATGCGGAATCTACGGTCCGCTGCTCTTTGTGCTGATTCAGATTATCCAGGTAGTGATCCCCATCATTCCCGGCGGAATCACCTGCGCGGTTGGCGTGGTGCTGTTCGGAGCATGGGAGGGACTTCTCTGCAATTATATCGGAATCGTCATCGGCTCATTTATCAACTTCTATCTGGCAAGACGCTACGGGAAATGCTTTGTGCAATCTCTCGTAAAGGAAGAAACCTACGAGAAATACGCCGGCTGGCTGGAAAGGGGAAAAAAGTTTGACCGGTTCTTTGCCCTGGCAATTTTCTTTCCCTGCGCGCCGGACGATTTTCTGTGTATGCTGGCAGGACTTACCCGTATGTCCTGGAAAAAATTCGGCACAATTATATTACTGGGAAAGCCCGCTTCCATTGCCGCCTACAGCCTGGCACTGGTCTATGCGGGAACCTGGATGGGAGGATTATTGACATGAAAATACTGATCACAACAGATTTATTTCGTTCTACTATCAATGGCGTAGTGACTTCGGTTCTGAATTTGGAGGAGGAGCTTCAACGGCAGGGCCATGAGGTGCGGATTCTGACCGTTTCCGACACAGGGAAGGCTTATCAGGAGGGAAATGTGTGGTATCTGCGCTCCATACCTTCCGGAATTTATCCGGGCGTGCGTATTCCGGTTCCCGGAGACGGAGCCTACCGCCGGGAGCTGACGGAGTGGATGCCTGACGTGGTGCATAGTCAGTGCGAGTTCTGTACCTTCAGTTATGGAAAACAAATTGCGGAGGACACGGGAGCCGTTTTCATACATACCTGCCATACCCTGTATGAACAGTATACAAAATACATTCCGATGGGAAAATATTTGGGAACTGCCGCTGTAGCCGCCTGTATGCGCTGGAGACTTCGGCCGGTAAACCGTATCATTGCCCCGACCAAAAAGGTAGAGAGGACCTTTTTAAGCTATGGCGTGCAAAAGAAGACAGCCATTATACCTACGGGAATCAAATTGGAGACATTTACCAATCCCGTTTCCAAAGAAAAGCTTGAAAAGCTTCGGGAGGAATGCGGCATCCGCCCCGGCGTTCGGGTGGCTCTGAGCCTGGGACGCTTAGGCTTTGAAAAACAGGTGGACGAGCTTTTGTACGGATGGAAAGAGTCCGAAATACCCGGCGGGGAGGCGGTGCTTCTAATCGTGGGAGGAGGTCCGGCAGAGGCAAGCCTTAGAAAGCTTTCCGAAGAGCTTGGACTTTCGGACAAGGTATGCTTCTATGGAATGGCAGAGCCTAAGATGGTTCCCATGTTCTACCAGATGGCGGATCTCTTTGTCTGTGCATCCACCAGTGAGACACAAGGACTTACCTATGTGGAGGCTCTGGCAAGCGGCCTGCCTCTGGTGTGCAGGCGCGATCCCTGCCTGACCGGAGTACTGGAGCATGGAATCAACGGCTATTCCTTTCGGGAAAGGGGCGAGCTTGGCAGCTATGTAAAAGAAGTTCTTTTTCATAAGGAAAAACAGCAAAGGATGAGCGCCCGCAGCCGGGAGCTGGCAAAGGCTTTCGGGACAGAAGCTTTCGGACGGGCAGTAAATGATTTATATAAAAAGGAGGTACGTCTTCATGAGGGTGCTTTTGTATTCGAAGAATCAGAAGCTGCTATCCCGGAGTGGAATTGGACGGGCTATGCAGATGCAAAGAGATTCCCTTGAAGAAAATGGGGTGGAGGTTACCACCAATCCTGAGGACGATTATGACATTGTACATCTGAACAGCATTTTCCCAAGTGATTATCGAATGGCAAAAAAGGCAAAGAGGGCAGGGAAAAAAGTCATTTACCATGCCCATTCCACACGGGAGGACTTTAAGGATTCCTTTATAGGCTCCAATATCTTGGCGCCTCTGTTTCAGCACTGGCTTATCAAATGCTATGAACTGGGAGATTTGATATTAACGCCCACACCGTATTCACGCTCTCTGCTGATGCGATACGGTATCCGCAAGCCGATTGCCGTGATTTCCAATGGGGTGGATACCTTCCGCTTTCAGAAAAATATGGCGGTGCGGAGCAGATTTCGCAGAGAATACGGCTTTACGGAGACGGATCGTGTGATTCTGTCCGTGGGCCTTTACTTTGAGCGGAAGGGGATTCTGGACTTCGTGGAGCTGGCCCAGAGGATGCCGGAATATCAGTTTATCTGGTTCGGTTACACGCCGGACATTCAGATTCCGGGAAAAGTACGAAAGGCCGTGCGCACGCGCCTGCCCAATCTGACCTTCGCAGGCTATGTGACCCCGGAGCAGCTTCGGGAGGCGTACAGCGGAAGCGATCTGTTTTTCTTTCCCTCCTATGAAGAGACGGAAGGCATCGTGGTTCTTGAGGCCCTTTCCTGCGAGATACCGGTTCTGCTCCGCGATATTCCCGTTTACCAGGACTGGCTGAAAAACAGGAAGGATGTATACAAAGGAAGCCGCCAGGAGGAGTTCGAGCGGCTGATTGGGCAGATTTTGGAGGGAGAGCTTCCGGATCTTACCGTAAGCGGTCGGCAGAGAGCCGTGGAACGTGATATCTTCCATCAGGCAGGAAAGCTCTTCAATCTGTATCAGAGGGCGGCGGCTCTCTAAAAGCCGGAAAAGCCGGTATATGTGCCCGCATGGTGAAAAATGGAAACATTCGGGAAAATTTAATTGGAAAAATGATTTTTCTTCATAAAAAATTAAGGTGTTACTGCTATGCTTGTGTAAAAGGGCAAGAGTAGTAATGCCTTAATTTTTTCTTGATATATGGAGTTGGAGCAGAAAGGCTTGCGGAACTGAAATAAGAAAGAGAGGTGAGAGCCGTGAAAAGGAACCTGCTTTTAGGGGGAGTATTGATTCTGATGCTGTTATTGTCTGCCTGCGGCAAAAAGGAGCGGGCGGGGGCGGAAGGGTCCGCTTTGGCAGCCCGGGAAGGCGGGGCTTCCGCAAAAGAGACGGAAAACACAGGCTCTTCCGGAATACCCATCCGCATTTACCACAGCGACGACAGCGGGGAGAATCTCTGTGTAAGCATGGCCCGGACGGAAGAGATCACACCGGAAATTCTCTTTTTAAACCTCTCCTTTTATCATATGGTGCCGGATACTATGACAATACGGGATTTCGGAACGAAAAAGCAGGAGGACGGTCTTCTGCTGACCCTGGATCTTCCGGCAGACTTCGGGAAATATCTCTCCGGTCTGGACGCACCGGGAGAAGCGCTTGTACTGGGAAGCGTGGTAAATACATTTCTGGATGCATATGAGGGGACGGCCATTCTCATTACGGTGGAGGGCGCCGCCCTGAACACGGTTCACAGCACTTACGCGGAGGCCCTTGAGCGGTATTCATATCTGGAAGCCTCCTACCAGATCGAGGAAAAGGAGCTTCTAAAGGGGCAAATACAGATTTCATATCCGCAGATTACAGGGCTTTTGGACGAGGAGATTCAGGAAAAATGGAATGAAATTATCAGCGGCCATGCAAAAAAGGCTTTGGAAGATGCGGAGGAAGGAAGCAGCCTGGAGGTGGGCTACTCCGTAAAAACCATGAACGATCAGCTTCTTTCTATCTTAATCGAGGGCTACTACAGCACTCCGGACGGCGCTTATCCCACACGCTTTCGGTACACCTATAATATTGATATAAGCTCCGGCGAAAGCGTGCGCCTGGCTTATTATCAAAGTCCTGATGAACTGGCGGAGGCGCTTCTGGCCGGTGAAGGCTATACGGTGGAGGGAGAGCTTGGGCAGGAGCTGAAAGAGCGGCTGTCGATTCTCTACGGAACGGCGGAGCAGCTGGCCGATGTGCTGCGGGATTTTGACTACGGCGATAACCGGGAGACTCCCAGCGGCTTCTCGTATCAGGAAAACGGTCAGACTCATCTGTGCATCGAAGTGCCTCATGCTCTGGGGGACAATGTGGACGTGGTTCTTGACCGGCCAGATGATTAAAAACTGCACAAAATTAATAGAATATTCTTGAAAATTAAAATAATTAATAAAAAATAACAAAATAAAACAATTAATAACGAAAAAAATAGAAAAAATTTAAAATTTTTTTGAAAAAAGTGTTGACAAACGCAAATTGACGAGTTATAATGATTTCAACATAAGAAATACAAAACACCACATAATCTAAACGATATATAAATATATATTTAATATAGATGTGAGGTGAAAAATTAAGAAAGAGAGGTACGGACCAACAAAAACTTAACGAATTACCTCATAATTTAAGAAAAGGAGGTACGGACCAAAGTACAGTTAGGTTAGACCTTCTACTATAAAATAAGAAAAGGATGTAACGCACATCCCAATCAAAAAAATATAGTAAGAAGAAGGTCAGGGAAAAAAGTTCGACGAGAATCGGTAAAGTAGAAGCAGCCGGAAAAGAAGTAAAAAGAAGAAGAAAAAATAACCGGAAAAGAAAATCTTATGATTACAGAGGGGAAAAGCCGAGCACAGAAGAAGTCGAACGGAAGGAGTCGAAAGGACTTCAAAAAAATTACCAACTGAAGAAAAAATTTTCAGAGGCAATTGTTTTTGGAAGAAAAATTCAGAATGGTAACCGCAACTTGAAAACAAACACAAAGAAAAGAGGTAAAAGTCCAATGGACAGCATAGTTTAACAGAGGGTATCAGATGACAACAAGTACTGATACCCTCTAATTCTGTCTACAGGAACAGGATTGAATATTGCGGTTGAAAAAGAGAGAAGAATCACGGGACGGATTCATAGGCGCCAGGCTTTTGGATCGGTCTTTTTTTATGCCTTGCGGACGAAGCCTGCCGTTCAGACAAAGGATGTTTTTTATGTATATTTTTCCTGAGTTCTTTGGGATGACTTCCGGATGTATTTATGCTACACTTAGATGCATAGGTGCAGAATGGCTGTTGAAATCTGAGAATAGAAAGAGGTTTGTCTTGGCGCATTTCGTAGAATTAAAACAGGTGAAAAAGATATATCAGATGGGGGAAGTTACCATTCCGGCTGTGGATGGGATTGATTTTGAAATTGAAAAGGGAGAGTTTGCGGTAATTGTGGGCCCCAGCGGAGCAGGAAAAACGACAGTGCTCAACATTCTGGGCGGAATGGATACTTGTACCTCCGGGGAGGTATGGGTGGACGGAAAGGATATCAGCGGCTTTAAGGGAAAGGCTCTGACTGCTTACCGCCGTGACGATATCGGCTTTGTGTTTCAGTTTTACAATCTGGTCCAAAATCTCACCGCCCTGGAAAATGTGGAGCTGGCCCTGCAGATCTGCAAGGACCCTCTGGATGCGGAGCAGGTGCTTAAAGAAGTTGGACTGGAGGGACGCAAGGGAAATTTCCCGGCGCAGCTTTCCGGCGGGGAGCAGCAGCGGGTGGCCATTGCAAGAGCGCTGGCGAAGAATCCCAAGCTGCTGCTCTGTGACGAGCCTACGGGCGCTTTGGACTATAATACGGGCAAGGCGATCTTAAAACTCCTGCAGGATACCTGCCGGGAAAAAGGAATGACCATAATTGTGATTACTCATAATCAGGCCATTGCGCCGATGGCGGATCGGGTGATTAAGATTAAAAACGGCCGGGTAAGCCGGATGGAGAAAAACGAGGCTCCGGTTTCCGTTGAAACCATTGAGTGGTAGCTTTCAATTCCATTTTGAGAAACAGATGGACTTAGGAGCAGGTTTCCTTGAATTGCGGAGATGATTATGAGAAAACGTGCCTTAAAAAAAGAATTTTATATGGAAATTCGGAAAACTTTGAACCGTTTTCTGTCAATTCTTCTAATCAATGCCCTGGGTGTGGCTTTTTTTGCCGGTGTGCGGGCTTCCAAGCCGGATATGCGGCTGTCGGCGGATGCCTTTTTTGACGAGAGCAACCTTATGGATATCCGGGTAATGGGAACTCTGGGCATGACAGAGGAGGACGCTGAGGCGATTGCGGCGGTGGAAGGCGTGAAGGAGGTTATGCCTGTCCGTTCCGTGGATATGTTTGGTCAGCTTGGGGATCGTCAGCTGAATCTCCAGGTTATGTCACAGCCGGAAGAAATGAACCGGATTCATGTGAGAGAGGGACGGCTTCCAAAAGAGAAAAATGAGTGTCTTGTGGACTACAATCTGCTGACCTCCGGCCTCTGCGTCATAGGAGAGGAGATTACCCTGGCATCCGGCACGGAGGATGAGACTTCGGACTTGGTGAACCAGGAGAGCTTTACCATTGTGGGGGCGGGGACCACTTCCTATTATATGTCTCTTGACCGGGGAACCACCGGTATCGGAAGCGGGAGCCTGGACGGATTTCTGATTGTGCGCCCGGAGGTTTTTGAGCAGGATTATTATACCCAGATCTGCGTGACTGCGGAAGGGGCCTATGAGCTGACTTGCTATACGGAGGAATACGACAATCTGGTGGATGATCTGGTGGAGCGGATTGAGTCCATTGAAAAGGAGCGGTGCGATATCCGCTATGCAGAGATCCAGGAGGAAGGACAGGAAAAGATTGCGGATGCGGAAAAGGAAGTAGCCGACGGAGAGCAGAAGCTGAAAGACGCCGGGGAAGAGCTTGAAGATGCAAGGGTGAAGCTTGCGGACGCGGAAGAGAAGCTTTCCGACGGCAAAAAAGAGCTTGCTGACGGAGAGGCGGAATTTGCCGATAAGGAAAAGGAATTTCTGGACGGAAAGCAGGAGGTGGCCGACGGCTGGAAGGAGCTGAATGAGGCGAAGGAAGAGCTGGTAAAGGCGACCTATCAGATACAGAAAGGCTATGCTGAATATGAGAAAAATAAGGCGGAGGTGGACGCAGGCTATGCGCAGCTTGCACCGTTTCTGGAGCAGCTAGCACAGATAGAGGACGGACTTGCACAGACAGAGAACGGTCTTGCACAGGTTCAGGAAGGAATAGAGCAGGCAGAGGAGGGGCTTGGCCAGATTGAAGCCCAATTGCTTAAGATAGAAAGGGATAGACAAAGGTATCAGGAACTTTTATCTAAACCGGAGGATCAGCGGACCGACGCCGAAAAAGAAGAATTGGACGCACTGAAAGAAAAAGAACCGGGCTGGTCCTCTTTAGAGAAAGGTCTTGAGGAGAAGCAGACAGAAATAGAGGCTCAACAGGCCGGTCTTGCGGCCCAACAGACCGAGCTTAAGGCCCGGCAGACCGAGCTTCTCACAGCGCAGGCCCAGCTATCCCCCATAGTACAGGAAAACAAAGCAAAGCTGGACGCCGGAGCAGCCGCCTTAGCGGAGGGCAAACGCAAGCTGGACGCAGGCAGCGATGAGGTAGACGCAGGAAACAGCAAGGCTTATGAGGCGGAACAGGAATTGCTGGAGGCAGAGGAAGAGCTTGCCGACGGCGAGAAAAAGTTAGCCGACGGACGCTCCGAGCTTGCGGACGCCCGCCAGACCTTAAAAGATGCGGAAACCGAGCTTGCGGATGCCAAGGCGGAATTTGCCGACGGGGAGGCAGAATATGAAGAAGCTCTGGAGGAAAATGAAGAAACCCTTGCGGACGCCAGGGTAAAGATTGCAGATGCCAAACAGGAGCTTGCGGATTTGAAGCAGCCGGAGTGGTACGTACTGGATCGCCAGTACATTCAGACCTATGTGGAGTATGGCAATGACGCAGACCGCATCGGAGCTATCGGAGAGGTATTCCCGGCCATTTTCTTTCTGGTCGCCGCTCTTGTAAGCCTTACCACCATGACGCGCATGGTGGAGGAACAGCGCACCCAGATCGGAACCTTGAAGGCATTGGGCTATGGAAAGGGTTCCATTGCCTCCAAATATATTTTGTATGCCCTGCTGTCAAGCCTTTTGGGAAGCCTTATCGGACTTGCGGCCGGACAGAAGATTCTCCCGGCAGTCATTATAAGCGCCTACAAGATTCTCTACAACAATCTGCCCGACATCCTGACGCCGCTGAATCTGGAATATTCCGTAACGGCCGCCGCCGTTGCCGTTTCCTGTACCACTCTTGCCGCTGTTGCCGCCTGCTACAGGGAGCTGAACGCAGTTCCGGCGAATCTGATGCGCCCGGCCGCTCCGAAGTCCGGGAAACGTGTATTTCTGGAATATATCGGTTTTCTCTGGAGGCATCTGACGTTCAGTCAGAAAGCGGCGGTCCGCAATCTGGTACGTTACAAAAAGCGGTTCTTTATGACCATTTTCGGAATCGGCGGCTGTATGGCGCTGCTTTTGGTGGGCTTTGGGATTAAGGACTCCATTCTTTATATTGGAAACGGACAGTTTGGGAATGTATTTGATTATGACGGGTCTATCGGCATAGATAAGGATGCGGACGCTCAGGAGCGTGAGGAGCTTGTAAAGCAGATTGAGGGCGACGAACGTATCCTCCACCATATGAGGGTTTTGGAGACCGCCGTGGATGCGGAGGCCGGAGGAGCGCCCCGAAGTGCCTATTTGATAGTACCGGAGTTTGAAGAAGAGCTTGACACCTACATTCATCTGCGGAATCGGACAACAAGAGAACACTACGCACTGGACAGCCAGGGTATTGTCATCACGGAAAAGCTTGCACGGCTTCTCGGGGTATCAAAGGGAGATACGATTGTCTTGAAGGAGGATGATACCAAGGCCGTTGAAGTAAGAGTGGCTCATATCACAGAGCAGTATTTTATGCATTATGTGTATATGAGCCGGGAGCTTTATGAAAGCCTCTATGGGGAAGCACCGGAATGGAATCAGTGGCTTATAAAAAATGACCGGCAGGACGAAGCCTTTGAAGAAGAGCTGCGGACAGAGTATATCCGGTATGACGCAGTGGCGGACGTAGACTTTATCAGCGGTACGGCGGAACGTGTAGCGGATATGCTCAAAAGTATGGATTTGATCATCTATGTTCTGGTAATTGCGGCGGGGCTTCTTGCCTTTGTGGTGCTCTATAATCTGAATAACATCAACATCAATGAGCGCAGGAGGGAGCTTGCCACCTTGAAGGTACTTGGTTTCTTCGATCAGGAGGTTTCCGCCTACGTGAACCGGGAAAATGTACTGCTCACGGTGATCGGAACCGGAGTTGGCGTAGGTCTTGGAATCCTGCTCCACCGCTTTGTGGTTCAGACGGCGGAGATTGATATGCTGATGTTCGGAAGAGACATTGCACCTGCGAGCTATGTTTACAGCGTACTTTTAACCTTCGTATTCTCCGCATTTGTGAACGGGGTCATGTTCTTTAAGCTGCGGAAGATTGATATGGTGGAATCTCTAAAAAGCGTAGAATAAAAGTTACTCTCATTACAGGTGTGTCGAAGCGACTTTACCCTTTAGTGCCGTCGCGCAGCGACTATAGAATAGGAATAAGTATGTCATTACAATTTATTTTCGGTAATTCGGGTTCAGGGAAATCCTATACCCTCTATCAAAGCATTATCCAAGAATCAAGAGAGCATCCAGATCAGAAAATCCTGGTCCTGGTGCCGGAGCAGTTTACCATGCAGACCCAGAAAGATCTGGTAACCATGCACCCCGACGGAGGCATCCTGAATATTGATGTCTTAAGCTTCCAGCGCCTTGCCTACCGCGTATTTGAGGAAACAGGAATCCAGGTGGGAAAGGTTCTGGAGGAGACGGGAAAAAATCTGGTACTCCGAAAAGTTGCCCAGGAGCACAAGGACGAGCTGAAAATCCTCGGCGGAAATTTAAAAAAGACCGGCTACATCAACGAAATCAAATCCCTTATCTCAGAGCTTACCCAATACGCAGTAACGGAGGACGAGCTTGAAAAATTCACGGAAGTCAGCAAAAACAAACCTCACCTCTACTGGAAGCTTCGGGATCTCCAGGTACTTTACAAGGCTTTTCACGCATACCTGGCGGATCAGTACATCACGGCGGAGGAGCTGTTGGAGGTGCTTTGCCAGGCTGTGGATCGCTCGGAGCTTATAGGCAGCAGCGAAATAGTACTGGACGGCTTCACCGGCTTTACCCCCATCCAGAATAAATTAATGCAGAAGCTGATGCAGTATGCAAAAAAAGTAACGGTGACAGTTACCATAGACAGCCGGGAAGATCCTTACCGCATCCAGGGCGAGCATCAGCTTTTTTACATGAGCCGGAAAACCATTGCAGCTTTGACGAATCTGGCAGGGGAGGCGGGCGTTTCCGTAGAGGAGCCTGTCATCGTCCATCCCTCCGGACAGTCCCGATTTGCGGAAAATGGCGCCCTCTTTGCCCTGGAGCAGAATCTGTTCCGCCTGCACCGCAGAGCCTTTGAGGAAAAGCCGGAGCAGATAAGCCTTCATCTTCTGCGCAATCCTTCGGAGGAAACCGCCTGGACAGCCGCACAGATACGCCGTCTTATCCGGGAACAGGGATATCACTACCGGGATTTTGCGGTGATTACGGGAAATATGGAGGCTTACGGCCATTGCCTGGAACGGATTTTCCCGGAATACGGGATTCCCTGTTTCCTGGATTACAAGCGAAGCGTTCTGAACAATCCTTTCGTAGAATTTTTACGTGCGCTTTTGGAAATGACGGAGCAGGATTTTACCTATGAGACGGTATTTCGCTTTCTCCGAAGCGGCCTGTCCGGTATGCGGCGGGAAGAAACGGATCTTCTGGAGAATTACGTACTGGCTCTGGGAATCCGGGGCCGGAAGAAATGGGGCGGCCGTTTTATCCGAAGCTATAAAGGGCTGACCGAGGAAGCGCTTTTGGAGATTGACAGCCTGCGTCAGCAATTTGCGGAAATTGTCCTTCCCTTTGACGAAGCGGTGCGGAAAAAGGGCGTGGATGTGCGGACACGGACCACAGCGCTGTACCGCCTGATTGAAAAACTGGAGATTCAAAAAAAGCTTTCCGTCTTTGAAGAGCGTTTTCAAAGAGAGGGAAATCAGGTTTTGGCAAAGGAATATCACCAGATTTATCCGATTGTCATGGATTTGCTGGATAAGCTGGTGGATCTTCTGGGCGATCAGAAGCTTACCGCCAGAGAGTACCGGGAGATTTTGGAGGCCGGCTTTGCGGAGGCCAGAGTAGGCGTGATTCCTCCGGGCGTGGATCAGGTAGTGGCCGGCGATATGGAGCGCACCCGCCTTAAGGATGTAAAGGTACTGTTTTTCCTGGGAGTAAATGAGGGAAGCGTGCCGAAAAATACCGGACGCACCGGTCTTCTGTCGGATATGGAGCGGGAACAGCTTAAGGCCCAGGGAATGGATCTGGCTCCTACGGCAAGAGAGCAGGGCTATATCCAGAGGTTTTATCTGTATCTTAATCTGACTAAGCCTTCCAAGAGGCTCTATGTGTGCTGCAGCCTTCTGGATGGCAGCGGTAAGGCTCTGCGGCCCTCTTATCTGATGAATGTGCTTAAGGGATTATTCCCGGAAATGGAGCTGAAAAAGGAAGAGGGATGGCAGCAGGAGCTTCCGGCAACGCCGAAGGAGGGATTGCGCCTTTTGATAGAGGGGCTCCGTACATACCGGGCAGGGGAGGAAAATAAGAAGTTTTATGAGCTTTACCGCTGGTATGCTGCCCGGGAGCAGTATGAGGAAAAGCTTGGGGAGCTTATGGAGGCCGCATTTTCCCGCCATACGGACAGCCGTCTGGGAAGGGCGGTGGCTCATGCCCTCTACGGAACGGTTCTGGAAAACAGTGTGACCAGACTGGAGCAGTATGCGGCCTGCGCCTACGCTCATTTTCTGATGTACGGCCTGAAGCTTTCGGAGCGGGCAAAGTACGAATTTGCCCCGGTGGATATGGGAAATATTTTTCATAAGACTTTGGAGCTTTTCTCCAAACGTCTTGAGGACAGCAGCTATACCTGGCGGGACATTCCCGAGGAGGTTCAGGGGGCCTGGGTGGAAGAGTGCATGGATCTGGTGACAGCGGACTACGGGAATACCGTCCTCCGGAGCACGGCCCGCAATGCCTACGCAGCGGAGCGGATGAAGCGGATGATGAAGCGGACCATCTGGGCGCTTGGGCGGCAAATTCAGAAAGGTTTGTTTGTGCCGGAGAATTATGAGATTTCCTTTTCAGGGGTGTCGGATCTGGAGGCGGTGAATATCTCTCTTTCGCCGGAGGAGGAGCTTCGTCTTAAGGGGCGTATTGACCGGATGGATACGTGTGAGGAGGAGAAAAACGTCTATGTAAAGGTTATTGACTATAAATCAGGAAGTACTTCTTTTCAGCTTTTGTCTCTGTATCATGGCTTGCAGCTTCAATTGGTGGTGTATCTGAACGCGGCTATGGAGCTGGCGGCAAGGGAGCATCCGGGCAAGGAGATACATCCGGCAGGAATCTTTTACTACCAGATACAGGACCCGGTGCTGGATCTGGAGCCGGGGGAAGAGGGCATGGATTTGAATGAGCGGGTGATGGAAAAGCTGAAGCTCAGCGGCCTGGTCAACAAAGATCCGGAGATTATTCAAAAGCTTGACCAGGATATGCCCGGAAAATCCTCCGTGCTGCCCCTGTCCTACAATAAGGACGGCAGCCTGCGGGCCGGGTCCTGTGTGGCGGCGGAGCGGCAGTTTCGGGATCTGTCCGCCTTTGTGAATCGGAAGATACAAAAGCTTGGTTCTGAAATTCTGGAGGGGCGGGCGGATGTGAACCCCTATGAGCTAAAGGGGAAGACGGCCTGTGATTACTGTGCTTACAGAGGCGTATGCGGCCTGGACCCCAAGGATGAGGGATATGGGATGCGGCGGCTGAAGGCATTTGCGGACGCGGAGATCTGGGAGCGGATTGAGGAAGAAATGAAATAGCAATAATCGGACAGTGTGGAAGGATTTACAGATATATGCCGTTGAGTTTGCGGATCTTCTTGGATAAGAATGCCTGGAAGAGCAGGGCATAGCTGGAATCGATATGAAATAAGTACCGGAACGGAGAATAGCAATGGGTGTGAATTGGACGGAAGAACAGAAAAAGGTCATTGATGTGCGGAACAAGGACATCCTGGTGTCGGCGGCAGCAGGATCGGGAAAAACAGCCGTACTGGTGGAGCGGATTCTATCCTTGGTCTGCGGTGATAAAGAAGAGGATACGCCTGTAGATGTGGACAGGCTTCTTGTAGTGACCTTTACCAATGCGGCAGCCGCGGAAATGCGGGAGCGGATCGGTGCGGCTCTCGCAAAGCGCCTGGAAGCGGAGCCGGAAAGCGTGCATCTGCAAAAGCAGCAGACCTTGATTCACAATGCTCAGATCACCACGATCCACAGCTTCTGCCAGTATGTGATACGCAATTATTTTCACCAGTTGGATCTGGACCCGTCTTTCCGCATCGGAGACGAGGGAGAGCTGAAACTTCTGAAAGGGGAGGTCCTTGAGGAGCTTCTTGAGGATCGCTATGGGGAGAACAGTCCGGAGTTTGTGAGCTTTGTGGAAACCTACGCGGTGGGGAAGAGCGATGCTCCTATTGAGGACTTAATTTTACAGCTTTATGAGTTTTCTGTCAGCTACCCCTATCCCGGGCGGTGGCTGGAAGGGTGTATGGAGACTTATGGTGCGGAATGTGAGGAAGATCTGAATCGGAGCAGATGGATGAAATTCCTTCTGGATTTTGCAGGAAGGCTTATGGAAGGCTGGCGGACGGAAGTAAAGGCTGCGCTTGCACTCTGCCGGGAGATCGACGGGCCTTATATGTATCAGCAGGCGCTTCTGGAGGATTTGGAGCAGATAGAGACCCTCTGCGGCTGCCGCGTCTATGAGGAATATCAGGAAGCTCTGGAGCATTTGACATTTGCAAGGCTTTCCGCCAAACGGGACGGCCAGGTGGACGAGGGAAAGAAGGCCCGTGTAAAGGCCCTTCGGGAACGGATGAAAAAGAGCCTGAAGGATCTGAAAGAGCGCTATTTTTCATGTTCGCTTACGGATGTTTTTGAGCTGCTTCAAATGGCGGCTTCTCCCACAAGGGTGCTGATTTCTCTTACGGCGGAATTTGCGGACCGCTATCAGGAGAAGAAACGGAATAAAAATCTGGCGGATTTTTCGGATCTGGAGCATTTGGCACTGGAAATACTGGTGGGGGATGTGAAAGAGGAGGAGGGCGGCTTTGCGGTGACGGTTACGGATGCGGCGAAGGAGCTTTCGGAGCGTTACGTGCAGATTATGATTGACGAGTACCAGGACAGCAATCTCATCCAGGAGATTATTTTAAACAGTGTGAGCCGGAGGGAGGCGGGCAGTCCCAATGTATTTATGGTGGGGGATGTGAAGCAGAGTATCTACCGGTTCCGTCTGGCCCGGCCGGAGCTTTTTATGGAGAAATATCACACCTATCCCCAGACAGAGGAGGGGGAGGCTATGCGGATTGATCTTCACAGGAACTTCCGAAGCCGGGAGGAGGTGCTTCATGGAGTAAATGAGATATTTTACCGCCTTATGACGCCCGGGGTGGGAGGAATCCGCTATGATGAAGCGGCGGCGCTTTATCCGGGAGCCTCCATGCCGGAGCCTGATGAGGAGATGAACGGGCCGGAGCTTTTGCTTCTTGACGGGGACGCACCGGAGCTTTCCGACGGGGAGGCGGAGCTTACGGCGAGGGAGATGGAAGCCTATGCCGCGGCGGAGCGGATCCGGGAGCTTTTGGCTTATCAGCTGGTGTGGGATGGAAGGAAGGAGGTGTTCCGGCCCGCTTCTTATGGGGATATTGTGATTCTGCTCCGCAGTCTTACGGGATGGGGGGATGTATATGCAAGGGTGCTGACCGAGGCGGGAATCCCGGCCCATACGGAATCCCGGACAGGGTATTTTACGACGGTTGAGATTCAGACGCTTCTGAATCTTCTTCGGGTGGTGGACAATCCCAGGCAGGATATTCCTCTGGCGGCGGTGCTTAAGTCTATGGTTGGGGGATTTTCCGATGTGGAGTTGGCTCTTGTGAAAAGCCGGTATCCGAACAGGCCCTTTTGTGAGGCCTGCGTAAGCTTTTATCAGGAGAGAACGGAGCAGGGAATAAGCTCTGAAAATGATAAAGATTCTCAAATGGAGGGATTTTCGGAGATTAAGGAAGAAGCCGTACTTGCTGCCAGGATGAAGGCCTTTTATCAAAAATTAGACCGCTACCGCAGTAAGGCGGACTATCTTTCTATCCATGAATTTCTGTGGTTTATTCTGGAGGATACGGGCTACGGCGATTATCTGGCGGCGCAGCCGGGAGGACAGCAGCGGGAAGCCAATGTGCGGATGCTTGTTGAGCGGGCCATTTCCTTTGAGAAGACAAGCTATCGGGGGCTGTTTCATTTTGTGCGTTATATGGAGCAGCTTCAGAGCTATCAGGAGGATTTCGGAGAGGCGGGCATTACCGGGGAAAATGAGGACGCGGTGCGGATTATGACCATTCACAAGAGTAAGGGTCTGGAATTTCCCATTGTGATTGTGGGCGGTCTTGGGAAGAGCTTTAACAGGCAGGACACGAAAAGCCGGGTGGTGATTCATCCGGATCTGGGTCTTGGCGTGGATTTTGTGGATACAAAACGGCGGGTGAAGATTCCCCTTCTGCCCAAAAAGGTATTGCAGAAAGCTCTGGATCTGGAAATGCTGGGAGAAGAGCTTCGGGTGCTCTATGTGGCATTTACCAGGGCAAAGGAAAAGCTGATTCTTCTGGGAAGCGCAAAAAAGCTCGGCGAAAAACTGGAAGCCTGTCAGGGGGCGGAGGGCGGCGGGCCTCTTTCCTTTTCAATGATTTCTTCCGCCGGAACTTATTTGGACTGGATTCTGCCTGCGGCGGCCGGGAGCAGCTTTGCTTTGTCCCAGATGCGGCCGGAGCTTTTGCTTGAGGAGGCGGTGGGGCAGCAGATTTCTATGGAGGAGCTGAGGGAACGGCTGCGTCACCCGGAGGAGCTTTCGGAGGGAGACGAAGCTTTTGCGGAGGAGATAGAGAAACAGTTTGGGGAGCGGTATCCTTATGAGGAGGAGATTTCTCTTCGGGTAAAGGTCAGCGTATCGGAGCTTAAGAAGGCCGGACAGACGGAGGATGAGGATGTGGATACGCTTTTGTATCCTCAGGAGGAGATTGTCCCGTATATTCCGCGCTTTATGCAGGAGGAGGAGCCGGTCAGCGGAGCGGCCAGGGGTACGGCTTACCATCGGGTATTGGAGTGCCTGGATCTTTCCGGACTCTATCACTCGGATAAGGTGCGGGAGGCTGTGGAGAAGCTTGTGGAGGAAGGCAGGCTGACAAGGGCGCAGGCGGATGCGGTGCAGCCTTATGATATCTATGCTTTTGGGAAGACGGATCTGGCGAAGCGCATGACGGCGGCCAGGAGGAAGGGAAAGCTGTATACGGAGCAGCCCTTTGTGATTAAGCTTCCGGCCCGTGAACTGGATCTGGGGTACAAAAGCTCGGAGCCGGTGCTGATTCAGGGAATTATTGATGCCTACTTTTATGAGGAGGACGGCATTGTGGTGGTGGATTATAAGACGGATTATGTGAAGCAGGGGGAGGAGCTGCTGGAGAAGTATGGGCGGCAGCTTGATTATTATGAGATTGCTCTGGAAAAGCTGACCGGGAGGCGGGTGAAGGAGAAGGTGATTTATTCCTTTTGCCTTAGGGAATGTGTGGAGCGGCGGATGAAAGAAGGCTGACAGGAGATTATGAACATATTAAAGAATTTTATAAAAACGAGATTTCCAACTGGAAAAGATGGGAGACGGCATGGCTTTTTACAGCGTGTGCTGTGATTGCTGCGTTTAGTATTTACTGGAAGGACTCTCTGATGGGAATTAGTTCTTCTCTTACCGGGGTGGCCTGTGTGGTGTGTATGGGAAAGGGGAGCGGCTGAGGGTTGGGACGCATTAGGAGAAGACGGAACGGGCCGCCTTCTTACAATATTACTGCTGTACCGGGAGGGCGCCGTAAAATAAGGCGGCTGCCTTATTTTACGGTGGCTCTTCAGGTATATTTTTTCTGGCTGCTATTCAATTATTATCATAACGGCAATCCTAAAACATATCTGTCATGCAGTATTTTAGAAATGGATTAAAACCGCAATAATCATCACAATCGAAGCACTTACAAACAAAACCCCCTGCATCTTAATCTGGAATTTTGCCCATTTGCCCCACTCAAGCTTCGCTACGCCGAGAGTACCCAACAGACATCCGGAGGTGGGCACGATCAGATTGGAAAAAGCATCTCCCAACTGGAAAGCCAGGACAGAAGTCTGACGCGACACGCCCACCAGATCCGACAGAGGAGCCATAATCGGCATAGTAAGAGCCGCCTGCCCGGAGCCGGAAACCACGAAGAAGTTAAATACGGTCTGAAATACATACATCAGCCATGCGGACATCACAGCCGGGAGCCCCTGCATAGCGTTGCTGATACCGTGAAGAATGGTATTGAGCACCGTGGGAGAGGAAGCGTCCGTTCCGCCCAGGATAATGATAATTCCCTGTGCCATACCAACCACCAGAGCAGCGCCCACCAGATCGGCCGCACCGCTTTGGAAGGAGGAGGCAATGTCGTTTACACGCATATCATTCAGTTTAAAGATGACGGCGATAATACCGGAAACAAGACCCATTACAAAGAACTGAGAGGCAATCTCCGGAATGTAGAAGCCTTTTTCCACCACGCCCCATACGGTCCAGATCATAGTTGCCAGAATCACCAGTAAAATCAGCTTGTGGCCGAGACGGAAGTCCGCCTTGGTGCTGTCCTCTTTGAACTCATTTCGGTAAGCGGCGTCGCTGTCGTATGCAACGGAAGCCTTGGGGTCTTTTTTGATTTTAGCGGCATAGACCATAGTAAAGCCGGCTCCGATTCCGGTAAATACAAACCAAAGCACAATACGGAAGCCTGCGCCGGAGAGAACGGGAACCTCCGCAATTCCCTGGGCGATGGCAAGGCTGAAGGGATTCATCCAGGAAGCGCCGAAGCCGATCTGAGTTGCACAGTAGGTCACGCAGACGCCAACCACGGCGTCATAGCCCATAGCAATAAACATGGGCGTCAGAATCATGGCAAAGGGGATAGCTTCCTCGCCCATGCCGAACACAGCGCCACCTAAGGAGAACAGGGCAAACAGAACAGGAATCAGGAATTTTTCCGCTCCTTTGGTTTTCTCAATCATAGCAAGGATTCCCTGGTCCACGGCTCCGGTTTTCAGAACTATGCCAAAGGCGCCTCCGATAACCAGAATAAAGGCTACGATGCCTACGGCCGAACCCCACTTGTCGCCTACGGTGAGACCCTCAAATACATAATTGAGGATGCCCTGTCCGCCGAAGTCTTCCGTTCCGAAGAGAGGGGCAACCTGTGTGATCTTATTCCCGTTTTCATCAACTGCATATTGGAAGCTTTCCGGGTCCAGTACGGTCCGGGACTTTTCCTCCCCGTTCAGCATGTAGGTGATTTCTTTTGTCTCATACTGTCCAAGCGGAACAAACATGGTCAGAACCGCCGCAAACAGGATGACAAAGAAAATTATCACATAGGTATGGGGCATTTGCAGCTTTCTCTTTTTCTCATTCATAATTGTTTTCTCCAATCCCTTTTTCGGATACCCTACGGAATACCAGTCATTTGCTGTAAGAGAAATATGTATTATGACATGGCCGTAAGGTATAAATGTGTACTACTGATTTTTACTCAAACGTACCTTTTTTGCACGCGGTGCCCTCCTGCACCATGATCTGCCCTTTAGCCAGAACAGTATCAATGCAAAGACTGCTCTCCTCCACAAGTACCAGGTCTGCGTCTTTCCCCGGGGCAATCCGTCCCTTGCCGTTTAATTTCAGCAGATCGGCCGGATTGGAAGTCACAGGCTTAAGGGCCTGTGTGATTTCAATCTTTTCCGTAAGAATGGCATCCCGTACTTCACGGTATAGGGAAGTGACCTTTCCCACTCCAAGACCAAGAAATACCCCATCTTTGTCAAAGATAGGCATACTTCCCTGTCCGTCCGAGGAAAATGTGATCTGATGCTCCGAAACTCCCTGCTCCAGCATAAGCCGAAGACCGGTACTGGCTTTGACCTCGTCTTCCTCCAGATAATCCGGGTCGGAGCTGGTGGTCAGATCCACATACCCGCCGAGAGATTTTGCATAGTCAATGCCATCCTTTAACAGCCGTGTACTCCGGTTAATATGGGTGGGAAGCATGTTGGAGGGCGGAATCTCCGTTTCCTCTATCACATATCGGAGGTAAGACAGCATCCGCGTCCCGTCACCCATGTGGATATTTACCAGGCCGGCTTTCCCGGAAAGAATACCGCCTACCCGGGTATCTCCTACAATGCGGGCAAATTCTTCCTTCGTGGGCTGAGAGGAACGGTGATCCGAAACGGCAATCTCCCCGCAGCCTATCACCTTATCGATAAGAATCAGATCATCCGCAATATTTTCCGTGAGCGTGCGGACCGGAACCTGATAGGAGCCTGTATATATATAGGCAGAAATTCCTTCCTCCTCCAGTCCCCGGGCCTTCGCCAGCAGAGAGGCCATATTGCGGGTGGTGCCGTCCGTTCCCAGACAGCCGACTACCGTGGTAACGCCTCCCAGAGTGATATCGGTCAGCATGATTTCCGGTGTCCGGGTATGGTAGCTGCCTTCTCCGCCGCCGCCCAGAATGTGAACATGGCTGTCGATAAAGCCCGGAAACAGAAGCTTTCCCTTTCCGTCAAGAACCTCGACCTCATAGGCGTCCGCTGCGGGGATATCCCGGGCAATCTTAAGAATCCGTGAATCCGCAATCAGAACATCCTGTGTGCCAAGAGCTTCCGGCGCATAGACGGAGGCTCCCTTGATAAGCTTAAGCATATGTCCCCCTCCTTTTGGTGAAGCGCTCAGGAACCCCGTTTTACTTTTGTTCTGCTGCTGAGTTGGTGTGAGCGCCATACGTTTTAGCTAAATGTATTGTAACATAGGGGGAGGCATATGTCCAAAGAAATGAATAAATATACATAAAAATGTCGCAGAGGTTTATACTCTGCGACATTTTTCCAAAAGTGCCGCCCTATTTAGATATAATGAATTTGACTGTCCGTATGACTGCATCACTGACTGCGCATTTCAGACGTGGAGCACCGTTTTAAGCCGGCTCATATTTTCCCGTTTCCGCTCCATACTAGGGTGAACATACTGGTTTAAGGTAATGCTGATATTGGAATGTCCCAGAATTTCGCTCAGGGTTTTTACGTCAAATCCTGCCTCAATGCAGCGTGTGGCAAAGGTATGGCGAAGCGTATGAAAATGAACGGAGGGAATCTGACACTTGACCATATAATTTTTTAAGCGCCTCTGGAGCTTTCGTGGTTCCATACACTGTCTCGTTCCCGTAAGTACAAAGGTCCCGGAATCTTTCGGGACAAAACGTGCATATAAAGCTTCCAGATCCGGCATCAGCGGAATAAGCCGGCAGGAGCTCTCCGTCTTTGGCGCACCTACCATCACTTTTGTCCTTGACTCATCTCCGGAATCCTGACATTGAATACGCTGAGCCGTCCGGCTGATGGAAATAGTATGGGTCTCCAAAGATATATCCTGCCATCGAAGAGCGCAGACCTCTCCGATCCGAAGCCCGGTGCGAAGAGCCAGATAGACGCCGAATTTGCAGAGGTCCATTTCTGCCGCGAGAAACCGTATAAGCTTTTTTTCTTCCTGTTCATCCAGAACACGCATGTTTTTTTTCTGCTGTCTGGGATAAATAATTTCCAGATCCGGAAGTTTCCGGCCACTGCGCCGCCCGGCATATACAAATACCGAGTGAAAGAGAGCCAGGATATTGCGGATGGTTTTTGGTGACAGTTTTTTTTCATACAAAAGCATTTGAATAAAAAGGTCCGTTTCTTCTGAGGTAATCTCCCATGGAAGCTTTTTCCCGAAAAACGGGATGATATGATTCTTGATATCGGACAGATATTTGGCGCTGCTGGATTCCTTCAGGCGCCTTCGGTTGGAAATAAGCCAGTTATTGCAATAATAGGTAAATGTGGGCTCTCGCTGCTCCTCCAAGCTCTGAAAGGTTTCGGAAACCTCTTGAAGCCTTCGTGCTTTTTCCCGCGCCTCCTCATAGGTTTTGCCATAGCAAAATCCGTAGATTAGCTTGCCGTTGTTGTCTCGTCCCTTCCTGTAACGGGCTTCAAAACGTCCGTCTTTTCGCAGGAAGACATTTTCTCTGTTTGCCATAATGCAGCACCTCCATTTTTTATGCTTCCTAGTTTACTGGAAATGAAGGGAGAATTTGACATCAGAATAATAGTTATACACAAAAATTTATGGAAATGCTACCCCGTCTATTGCGAAACAAGCCGAAAACGAGTATAATGTTACATACAAAAAGGCACAAACAAAAATGTCGCAGAGTATAAACCTCTGCGTCATCTCCGAAGGTGCCTGTATTTATGTGCGGGAAAGGCAGGGAACCCCATGGTCAGCTACAGTCCTAACATCATTACTCTTTGCTTGGACTTCTATGACAGAGAGCGGCAGAGCGGAAGAATGTACCATTTGTACACATCTTGCGGTGTTTCTTTTTCAACCTTATTTGAAGCCTTTGACCGAATGGATCGCCTTTATGACGAGCTTTTGCTTCCGCAGGCATCCATGAGAATACGGAGCTTCCGGATAGATCGGAGAAAGCAGGAACGGGCCGTGAAAAAAGAACGGATGCCAAAGCTGCAGGTCCGCACGAGAAAGGAAATGAAAATAATGGAAGAGTTTGATAAGGTGACGGGGCAACGAGGCAAGGATTCTACATTTATCATTCATGTAAAGTACAGGCAGAATGCAAGCTGGCAGGGAGAAGTGACATGGGTAGACAAACAGAAAAAAGAGTATTTTCGAAGCGCATTGGAACTTGTCCGTCTGATTGACAGCGCAATGAGCAAGCCGGATAAATAATAGGAATTTTTTCGGGAGGGGGAATCAATTATGAAGGAAAAAGCAGTTCTGCAATTTGACCTGCTTGGAACCTTCGCCTGCCGGGAGATAAAGGACGGGCAGGCAGCAGGCAGTATCATTCCGAAAAAAATGGGGAAAAAGGCCCTGTCTTTTTTACAATATCTGATTGTAAATCACAATAGAAATATATCCGCAGAAGAATTAATCGAACAGTTTTGGCCTGAAACGGACAGCAGTAATCCGGGGAATTCGCTGAAAAACATGATGTTTAAAACAAGGCAGATATTAAAGACCATGTTTCCGTCCCTGGAAAATCTTGTTTTGACTCTTCAGGGATGTTTTGCATGGAATCCTTCCGTCGGACTTGAGGTAGACGCAGAAGAATTCGAACGGATTTGCATGGATGTGAGAAAGCGTTCGGGAGAGGATTACATGGAAGGCCTTCTTTCAGCCGCAGTTCTCTACAAAGGAGATTTCCTTTCCGGAAATGACAGCGAATGGGCGATATCCCTGCGGCGCTACTACCAGACACTCTATCTGGACGTGTGTAAAATGGTTCTGCCGCTTTTGCAGGAGCGGGAGCGGTGGCCGGAGATGATCGGCATTTGTGAACAGGCATCCGGCACGGGAGCGGGCACGGACCTTTTCCTTGTGTATGAGATGCAGGCGCTGATAGCTATGGGGCAGCCGGAGCAGGCTGTTTCGGCCTATGAGAATTTCCGGGAAAAGCTCTGGAAGGAATTTGAGATTGAACCTACGGAGCAGATGGAGCAGCTCCACCTATTGGCGGAGGGCATGTGCCAGAACCAGGTGAATGAACGGGACCTCTTGAAGCTTGTGGCGGAACAGGAGCGGGATAAAAGGGCATTTTTCTGTACATTTGGCGTTTTTCAGAACATTGTGGCTCTGGAAAAGCGCCATCTGGAACGTTCGGGGAAAAGCTCCGTTCTGCTGCTGGTGAGCTTGGGACGCAAGGTAACACCCACAACAGATGCCAGAAGGCTGGAACGTATCCTTGAAGAGGGGCTCCGCACCGGTGATCCCATCGCCAGGCTCAATGCCGGCTCCTACATTCTGTTACTCACGGAAACTTCCGAGGAAAATGCCGGCATAGTTATGGAGCGCCTGGATCGGGCCTTTCATAAGGCATACTCTCATTCCAGGGCATGCCTTACATTCCGTGTATTTCCCTTAAAGCCGCAGAAAACTGTTGCAAAATAACGGGAAATAACCGTCAGATAACCGGAGGCTGGTATATTGAATAAAACAGTAATATCCCAAACACAACGGAACTGAAATGGAGAACGGGAATATGATGCTTCGGGAACGGATGATTCCCTGCCAGAGCAGGGAGGCGGTAGTTACAGTACTATCCTACCAAAATGGTATTCTGGACGGCTACCTGCAGCATCCAAGATTGGAAAAGAAAGAAAAACTGAAAAGCATATCACAGCTCGTTTTGCTTCTTGACGGCCTGCTGGACCTGGAAGGTTCTCTGAACAGTCCGCTGCCCTTAGTGCTCAGGGAGTGTACCGAACTGGACGGCGCGGCGGTCTTCAAGATTCAGATTCTGTTCCGGGAGCATTATACATGGCAGGGCAGATTGATTTGGGAAAATGAAAATCAGGAAATCGTATTCCACAGCGCAATTGAACTGATACAGCTGCTGGATGAGATTCTTGCGGAATAGAAAAAAAGAGGATAAGAGACAAAGAAGGATATTATGGCAGAGAAAGAATTACGCAAATTAAATCGCAGAGAGCTTTTGAAGCTGCTACTGATCCAGTGTGAGGAAATGGATCGCCTGCAGCTGGAATATAACGAGATGAAGACAAATCTGGAAACCTTTATGGAGAGCTATGAGCGTCTGAAGGGAAAGCTCAATATCAAGGATGAGCGTCTGAATCAGAAGGATACGAAGATAGCGGAGCTTACCGAGAAAATTGAGGAATTGGAGGCAGCCAAAGCGATGATGCATCCGGAACCGGGAACCATAGCCGAGGCCACAGAACAGCTTAATAAAATATTTGAGGATGCTCAGAAGAAAGCGGATGAGTATTTAAGAACCTTAAAGCCGGCAGAGGTTCCGAAGGAGCAGGAACAGCACAGCCCTTTTGAGCCGGCTTTCAAAGTAAAGGTCCGAAGGAGGCAGACCCTGATTCCCTTGGGACACAGGACGAATGTATTCACGGAAGCGTCTTTAAGGGATGAGGAACAAAGAGGTGCAATGCATGGCTAGGAAAGAGCTTGCAATCTTAAACTCCGGAGATTTGAAAGAGGAGCTTGCAAGAGAAGAAGCTAAGTACCGTCTGCGAAAGACACTTTTGAATATCGCAGGTGTTTTGATGGTAATAGCCGCCATCACAACGCTGGTGGCGACCCGGGTGTTAAGCCTGCTGCAGGTAAACGGCAGTAGCATGGCACCTACCCTTGCCGATGGCGAGGTCGTTATACTTCGCCAGACAAAGGAAGTGGAGACAGGCGACATCATAGGATTTCATTATGGAGGAGCGGTACTCCTGAAGCGTGTTATAGGCCGGGAGGGAGATTCCATAGAGATCGATCCGGAAGGAAAGGTATTTGTCAACGGCAGTGAGCTGGAGGAAGCCTACCTGACGGAGAAAAGCCTCGGGAAATGTCAGATGGATTTTCCCTGCCAGGTGCCTGAGGGAATGTTTTTTGTGTTGGGAGACAACCGGGCGATATCCATGGACAGCCGGTTAAGGGCAATCGGATGTGTGGAGGAAGCTCAGATTATGGGCAAGGTTGTATGCAGAATATGGCCGTGGAAACGAATAGAAATGATGCATTAGGAAGGTGAGAAGATGCAGAAGTTTGTAAAAGATTATTTAAATGAACTGACAAGGCGGAAAAAAAGGCGCAGAGAGGCAGCAATAGCCGTGGTACTTCTGGCAGTCCTGGTGATCGGCGGAGTGGCAAGCATCCTGGAACGGTATGGTGTCGCCATGACAGCTCCTGCAAAATGCGGTCTTGAAGAACACAAACACAGTGAAGACTGCTATGAAGAGATTCTTATCTGCGGCAGGGAGGAGGGAAATTCCCACACCCATGAGGATGCCTGTTATACGGCGGAGTCTGCCTTAATCTGCGGCCAGGAGGAAGGCGGCCATAGTCATGGGGATGAATGTTATGAGACGGAAAGCGCCTCTGTTTTAATCTGCGGTCAGGAGGAGGGCGAGAATCATAGCCACGGGGACGAATGTTATGAGACAGAAAGCGCCTCTGTTTTAATCTGCGGCCAGGAAGAGGAAGGCGGCCATAGCCATGAGGACGCCTGTTATACGGAGACAAAGGTGCTTATCTGCGGGGAGGAAGAAGATTCCCATATTCACAGTGATGCCTGCTATGAGGAAAAGCTTTCGTGCGAAAAGGAAGAACATGAGCATAATGATATATGCTACACCGACGGCCAACCGGAAGCCCGTCCGGAGGATATGGAGGAAGATCCGGAACAGTGGGAGGAACAGTATGCGGAAGTTCACTGGAAAGGGGTCTGGGGCGAGGATCTGGTGACGGCGGCAAAAAAGCAGATTGGCTATGAGGAAAAGGTTGTTATTCTGGAGGACGGAAGTGAGAAAACTTATACCCGGTACGGACACTTTTCAGATGACAAATATCTGGAGAACTGGGATGCGGCCTTTGTAAACTTCTGTATGCATTATGCGGGGCTTGAGGATGCCGGAGTCTTTGCGGACGAGACGGACACGGAGGAATGGCTGTCAGAGTTTGAAAAGACAAGAGAGGAAAATAAGGACTACCTTACATCAAAGGGGGATTACACACCTGAGAGCGGAGATCTTGTATTTTTGCAGGAGGATGGGGAAGAACGGCAGATGGGAATTGTTTCTTCCTATGATAATGAAACCGGTGAGATAGGGGTCATCCAGGGAAACAGCGGCGGCAAGGTAGAGGAAAATATATACGATGAGGCGGATAACGCGATTGACGGCTATTTGAAGGTTTCGGAGCTGGAGGATGATTACAAAAATGAAGAATCGGAAACCGTCTTTTTTTCAGAGGGAGTTCAGCAACAGATAAGTGATATTCCGGCTTTTGCAGGTACTGTTCCTATAGATGGAAGTGCAGAAGGAAAAATGGTGCTGGAGCTGCGCTATGGCCAGGATAAAAAGCACCATGATGAGCTGGATGCACAGGTGCAGAGTCCGCATTATGAGATGGTTGGCTATTTTGACTTGTATTCAAAAGATATTGAGGGAGATTTGAAACTGTCGGAACTGACAGTGACAATCCATATTCCCAAAGAATACATCGATAAAGACGGGATTAAATTTGAAAAACTGCCTTCGACCATTGAACACGAGATCTCCGAAGTAAAGGAAAATGGTGATTATTATGATATTAGCATTGTGTTTCCCGAATATCAGCAGACGGGACAAATGCAGTATCAGTTCAGCATGCGGTATTTGGGGGGAATTGTACCGGAAGACTATGAGCTGAAGGTTTACGCAACGATTTCCTGTAATGAAAAAGAAGGCGATACGGCGGAAAATATTTACAAACCAACCTATGAGCTGCCGAGGTTTGAAAAATATGTGAACACAAACCAGTATGACAGTATGTCTGAGGACTACACCAGGGTTTCGGCATCCGTTGACGAAAACGGTATGATAGTTGACAGCGGATATGTCAGCTTTTGGTATAAAATGGGCGGTGATCCGATTCTCGAACCGGATGGCTGTTTTTACAGAGAGTATGATCAGATTACGCTGACGGATACGCTTCCTACATATGAGAAATATGTCACAGACAGCGATGGAAAGATAATTTACGATGAGAACGGTGAGCCAAAGACGGAAACAGCAACGGCGGTTTTTGATCCGGAGGTAAATCCGGACTGGGAGCTTAGCGAAGACGGAAAGACAGTATCCAGAGTTATAGAAACCACACAATCCTGTTTGATTCCTGCAAAGCCGGGTGAGGACGGCAGGCACTGGCGAGCAGCGGTGGATCTGCAAAAGCAGATTGAAAAGGCAGAATTGAAACTTCAATTTCCCGGTTGCGTCATTGATGAGGAGACCAATGACGGATTCTTAAAGAAGGATTTGCTGAATAAAGTGGAAGCGGACTGCCATCCACATAATCCGTCGGCCGGAGAAACAAATGATGTTTTGAAGGATGATCTGTATTTCACCCTTACAACCCAGCCAGTAGGCGCAGGGTTTGGTAAAAGCAATTCCAGCAATGTGATCATGGATACACAGACCATGCGTTCGGGTCTTTATCGGTGGGAGATCAAACTTGAAAATGAAGAGAGTGTGATTCCTTTAAGCAATATCAAACTAACAGATTATGAACTGGATGAAAGGCTGAAAATTCACACATTGTGGCTGGAAACGGAGGGAAAGGATGCATACAAGGCTGCAAAGCGTATTGATCGGATTGTGGCTGTCACATACGAAGGAACTCAGGACACTTACACAAGTGATCAATTTCTGGATAGGCCATATGATTATGGATTTGGCTGGTATCAGGAACTGGTGCTGGATTCGGAAAAAGAATATAAAAGCTTTACCATTTATATGAAAGACGACTGTGTACTAAATTTGAGAGAAAAGGTCCGCGTGGGTGTATACTCTACCTTCCGAAAACCGGAAGAAAAACATTATATTAACGAGGGAAAGGATGGTAACAAAAACATCTATCATAACGGGGCAAAGGCGGAGTATCTGGTACAAAATGAAGATTATGAGGCAGTGAGCGGAAATCAGTTCAGCCTGATTGATACAAGGGAAAATATAAGTATCTATAAGAAGCTTTCCTATGGTAACAGTGCTGAGTTGGGTTCGGAAAATATATTCTGGGAGATCAATATTGTAGGAGCTTTGGCGGATGGAAAGAGCTATGATGATATGTTTGTCATGGACCTGTTGCCGGAACCTTTTGAACTGCCGAAGAACAAAGAAGGGAAAAGTGAGATTAGTTATGGTGTGGGAGGTCAATATATACAGGAAAGTTTGGTTATAGACAATTACAAAAATACAGGAAGAACGGCTGTTATCTTTTATCTGAATGTAAATGAGGTAAGGAAGGTACTGGATGCGTCGGATGGTGAAAAAGGACGATGTCTTTTCACATTTAAGACATCAGTTCCGGCGGATGCAAGGGTGGGATTATTCGAAAATGAAGCCTGGCTTTATTCGAAAGATTTTGACAGGATCACAACACAGTCTTGCGCAGCGGATAAATATGATTTGGACGATGACGGCGATAAAGAGGAAGAGATACGAATGTCAAAGGCCAGCTGCACAATCAAATCACCTGCCGGAATTTATGCAGAGAAATTTATAGCTCCGTTTAACATTGAGCTGTGGCGTACAAAAGGCCTGTTTCTGAGCGTGGGTGATAAGTTCAGATACAAGCTGTCCGTAATCAATGCGGCTGACGGCAACCATAAGGATCTGATTGTCTATGATGTCCTGCCGAGGATCGGTGACAGGAATATCAGCAGTACGGCCGGACGAGGGTCAGAATATACAGTAAAACTGTCCGAAAAGATTGGACCGTTGGAGGGCTATCAAGTATATTACACAGACTCAGAGGAGGTATACCAAAAGTCTATGACAGAGATTTTTGGAGAGACTTCCGGTGTTGAATGGCTGGAGGAAGGTGCGGTGAATGCCGAACTGCTGGAGCGGATTACGGCTTTCAAAATTGTTGCGGATGAAGGTACGGTCATCCCCTCAAAGGGACGGGCGGAATTTGTTATTCCCTCAAAGGTAGTGGATACACTGGATGGTAGTTCCTATGAGATTCTTTACAAGAAACATAACGAAGACAGAGAAAGCGGAACGGCCACTTATCTGACTTCAACTAATAGCTTTGGCTACTGTGTGGGCACCTTTTCCGGCAATTATCTGGAATCCAATTATGTAAATGCGCAGATTCCATTCGCGGGTTTCACTATAAAAAAGGTGGATGCGGGCGATACGGAAAAAGCGCTGAGCGGTGCGGAGTTTAAGCTGGAGAAGTTGCAGACGGCGGATGCAGGAGCTTCTGCGGAGGAAGGAGTGCCGGAGGGAACCTGGGAGATTGTAAAAGAAAATGTGACCACCGGGGCGGATGGTATACTCTCCTTCCGGGATTTGACAGAGGGCACCTACCGTCTGACAGAGACGAAGTCCCCGGCAGGATATAATCTGAATCCGGAACCGATCCGTGTGGAGATTTGTCTGAACAGAGAGTACATGGAGTATACCGTGCGCATAGAGGAAAATGATCATGCAGGGAACAACAAGGATCCATTCCTGATTACAAATCAGATCTCCTATGAGCTTCCCAGTACAGGCGGAAGCGGAACTCTTGGGTATCGAATCGGCGGAATACTACTAATGATAATAGCAGGAATGATGATTTTATATAAGAAAAAGAGTGTGAATACACAAATTGCAAAAGATATAATAAAATCCAGGCAGAGCCTGTAAAAAGAAAGGGAAAGGATTATGAAAAAAATGAAAAAGATTTTAGCCTTGCTTTTAGCAATGGCAATGGTGCTTGGGATGTCAGTGACATCACTGGCCGCGGCTAAACCGAAGGATGGTGATGCGGAAAAGGTAACAATTAACAATGTGGAAGAGGGAGCTACTTTCAAGGCATATCAGATCATTGATGCAGATTACAATGACAGCGGATTTGTCGGCTATGTTTGGGCAGAAGGCACGGAAGATGCCGGAAAAAAGGTAACCTTTGATAGGGAGGGTAATGTTGAGGGATTAACAGATGCGTTGATAACCGAACTTGCAGCAAACCCGGGCGGTTTAACAGTTATAGATCCGTTTGATCCGACAGCGGATAGCTTGACAGCGGGTACATGGATGATTCTGGTTACGCCTCCGGCAAAGGATGCGGCAAAGGTTTACAATCCGATGGTTGTCAGCGTTTACTACAGCGTAAATGGAAGCGGAAGCATGAACGAAGTGGTAGGCGGCACGGTGGATGCGGCTGCAAACTGGACACTGGAGACAACGGATGCTTTTGCAAAGTCCAGCGAGATAACATTGACAAAAGATCTGGATAACCCGGAATTTAATACTGAGGTAAAGGTGGGGGATGAGGTTCCTTACACAATTACCAGTGAGATTCCGTCTTATGATCCGACCTATTATAAGGATCCTACCTTTAAAATCACGGATACAATTGTCAACGGATTAAAGTATACGGATGAGCCGAAGGTATATGGAGGACAATTGACCGTACCGGCAGAGGGAGGAGACTTTGCAGCAATTAATGCAGATAAACTTCTTGTAAAGGATAGGGACTATACACTGACATATACAGAAAATAGTACTTTTACGGTTGCATTTACAAAAGAATATATACAAAAGCTTGTAAACAGTTCCAAAGAGGAGCGCACCGTTACCGTGAAGTATTCCGCAGTAGTTTTGGATTCCGCAGTTACTCAGGTAGGAGAGAATAAGGCAACGTTGGAATTTTCAAGAACGCCGGAAGAGACAGATACAAAAGAAGATAAAGAGTATGTATTCACCTTTGCATTACATGGGGTGTTCTACAAGGTAGATGAAGCTCAGAATAAATTGCCGGAGGCAGTCTTTGGTCTGTATGTGGAAGACAAAAACGGTACGGAGGCAATTGAGTGGGCAGAAGACAGCTCTGTTACGGTAAGCGAGGTAGGCACCTACACAACATCGGAGGACGGCGAAATCAAGTTCAAGGGACTGGACGGCGACAAGGTATACTATTTGAAGGAGACCAAAGCGCCCAACGGATATTCCATTAATGACACCATCTACAAGATTAAATTTGAATTTGATAAAGCGGATGATTATGATGGAGGAAATATCACATACACAGTAGTTGTGACAGACAACAAGGGTAATGGGCCACAGGAATATACGGTTACCTATGGGGAAATTGTAAAGAATGATGAGTTTGGACAGATAGCTGCAGGAAATGCAACGAACATCCCCAATACCAAGATTTCCTCCCTTCCCTCCACCGGTGGTATCGGTACGACTATCTTCACCGTCGGCGGGTGTGCCATTATGATTATTGCAGCCGGTCTGTTCTTTGCAACACGCAGAAAAAAGGCTAAATAATCAACCAAAGCTACATAAGACAAAAGCATAAATGCTGAGAATAATGATTCTAAGCCTGGTACATCATTGCAGGCGCCTCCGAATGTTTTTTGACGGACATTCATGTAAGGGCAATGCAATGATGTACCGGTAATTGCTGAAAAACTCAGGATTTCCGCACAAACGAGCGGAAACATCTTGCGGAACAGCGGCGTGAGAACAGTAACGCCCTCCAATGCTTTAACAACATTAATGATTTTAAAAAACTATATTACAACAACAAGGAGAGTCCGGATGAAGAAAATAGCGGCAAAAATATTGGTTACACTCTTATTCCTGTCCGGATTGTCCTTGCTGCTGTACCCATTTGTGGCAAATAAATGGAACAATTACCGGCAGGAGCAATTGATCACCACTTATGATGAGGCTGTGGCGGAACAGGCGGAGGCCGGCGTTATCGAGTATGATGTGGAAAAGGTTCAGGCCCGCAATTACAACGAGGAGCTAAAGCCTTATGTCCTCCCTGATTCCTTCGCCAATGCTGCAAGAACAGAGGAAGCGGATGAAACCTATATGTCCTGCCTGAATCTCACTGGCAGCGGAATGATGGGCTATGTGCAGATTCCCAAGATCAACGTAAAGATTCCCATCTTTCATACCACGGAGGAGGAAGTGCTCCGGACAGCGGCAGGGCATCTGGAGGGAAGCTCTCTTCCCGTAGGAGGCGAGGGAAACCATGCTGTTATTTCCGCCCACCGGGGTCTTCCCAGTGCAACCTTGTTCACGGATCTGGACCGGCTGGTAGAAGGGGATTGTTTTCTGTTATATATACTGGATGAGGTGCTCTGTTACCGAGTGGATCAGATAACTGTGGTAGAGCCGGAAGATACCGGCGCACTTGCGGCCGTAGAGGGAATGGATCTGGTAACATTATTGACCTGTACGCCTTACGGCGTGAACAGCCATAGGCTTCTGGTGCGGGGAGTCCGTGTCCCTTATGAGGAAATTGAGGATGAGATGGTAGCGACCTCCGGTTATACGGGACCCAGCCTGCACACCAATTACCTTTTGTGGGTGATCGTAGGGCTTGCGATCACAGGAGGATTTATTCTTGCTCTTTATCTTTATGATCGTAAAGTGCGAAGAATCAGAGAATTAAAGGCGGCTTTGATTGAAAATGTAAAGCAGGGGCCTTATGCACAGGCGCCTCAAGTGGAAGAGGATAACAATTCAAAGGAAGAGCAGGAGCGATGAAAAGGACGTTACTCAATCTGTTTTTTGGACTGCTGTTTCTGGCCGGATTCGGTATTCTTGCATATCCCACTATATCTGACCAGTGGAACACTTATCGTCAAAGCCAGCTTATTACAAGCTATGAAGATACACTGGCCGAGATGGAGCCGGAGGATTACACCCGGGAGTGGGAGGCAGCCAGAAGCTTTAATAACACATTTCGGGAAAATAATCTCTACGGGGACGTATTCGGTGAATCGGATACAGACATTACGGATACGGAATACTGGGGGATTCTCAATGCGGCAGGCGACGGAGTGATGGGCTATATGTCCATTCCCAAGATCAATATTCGTCTTGCCATATACCACGGAACCGGGGAGGATATTCTTCAGACAGGAATCGGCCATATGAACGGGACTAAGCTCCCCATCGGCGGAGAAAGCACACACAGCGTTCTGGCCGCCCACCGTGGACTGCCCAGCGCCCGGCTGTTTACGGATGTGGATCAGCTGGAGCGGGGAGACCGCATTTATATCCATGTACTGGATGAGATTCTCGCCTACGAGGTGGATCAGATTCTTCCTATGGTAGATAAGGATGATATGGAGACGCTCCAGGAGGCCCTCCGGATAGAGGAGGGAGAGGATCATATCACTCTTTTCACCTGTACGCCCTATGGTGTCAACAGTCACAGACTTCTGGTGCGGGGAGTGCGCGTGCCCTACGAAGGGGAGGAAGAAGCGGCAAGCACGCCGGTGGATACCATGATCAGGGCCGTGCAGAATTATTATATGCTGTATCTGGTGCTTGGTTTGTCCGTAACCATACTGGTGATACTGCTGATGAGATTTCTGTTTCGTCCGCGGAAGAAGAAAGAGGAATAGTGTTTGAATTCATAGGAGGTAGAGACGTGAGAAAGGTGAAAAAGCGGAGCATCGGTATTGCAATGACTGCCGTTTTACTTCTGTTAGCACTGACCGTTCGGATGGATGTGGCTTACGGAGCAATCGGCATTGATACCACGCAGAAATGTTCCATTACATTTGATTTAAGCAGTGTTGATAACCTGGTATTTCCCGACAAATCAGGAGGAGACGGGGAAGAGATGCCCGAAGCCGGAGAAAATCCGGGAGAATCCGGGAAGCAAAAGCCGGAGGGAGAGACACAGGGAGAATCCGGCGGACAGAAACCGGAGGGGGAGACTCAGACCTCACCCGGCTTTGAGGAGCTTCTGAAGCTTAAGATCAAGGTAGACGTCTATAAAGTGGCGGATGTGAATGTAAGCGGAAAATACACGGAGCCGACAGAAGGAGCAGTTTCGGTCAGTAAAGAGCTGTATAGTGTCTTGGAAGAAAGTCTTGGAAAAGTAAGCTCTCAAACAACCGCCGACGATTGGCTGTCTATGGCTGAGCTGGCGATGACTGAGCTGGGGAAGGAGATACCGGACGCCGGGGAAGCTCCGAAGCCTACGGCACATACAACATTGAATGATCCGTCTGCCGGAGAGGGAATGAGTATAAATGAGTTATCTACGGGTCTCTATCTGGTAGTAGCCCATGACGTGGAGTCCGCGCAATATGTCTACAGCTTCACCCCCTATCTGGTATCCCTGCCGGGAAATAATTACGGGCAGGATGAAGCGTCGGATGACTGGCTCTACGACGTGGATGTCAGCCTGAAGCCAAGCCGCGAGCCTCTCTACGGAGATCTGGAAATCAAAAAGACCCTTAATACCTTTAACAGCACCTTAGGCGGGGCTACCTGTGTTTTCCGTATTGAGGCGGAAAAGGACGGAATTATATACAGCGATGTAAAATCCATTGTTTTTGATGCGGCAGGAACAAAAAGCATTGTTATAGCAGAAAAGATTCCGGCAGGAGCAGTTGTGACAGTAACGGAGGTCTACAGCGGGTCCAGCTATGAAATCACCTCAGCTCCGGAACAGACAGTGACAATTATTGCGGATAAGATGGAGACGGTGGAATTTACCAATGACTATAATGATCGTCTGAACGGCGGAACCAGTGTGGTGAACCATTTTACGGATAAGGCGGCCGGCGATACGAACCCAGACAATACGGACTCGGACAATACGAATCCGGAGAACAGAAAGCCGGTTTGGGAGGGCGAACAGTTAAAGGATTCCAATGCGGAACCACAGAATCCAAAAGGAGGTGCGGCAGCGGATGAAGAATAAATGGAATCGGCGGGCGGCAGTTCTGGCAGCGGCGGCCCTGATATTGACAGCGGGCACAACCGTGGGAAAAGCAATTGCCTACTTTACCACCTATGTAGCGGCACAGGGAGGAAAAGAGCTTGAATTGGGCTTTACCACCACAGAGCCAATGGAAGAGATTAAAAATGGAGCGAAAGAGATAACCATTAAAAATACGGGAGAAAATGACTGTTACGTCCGTGTAAAGGCATTTGCCGGAAATCAATATACTCTGACATTTGCACAGGGTGAATCGGATTCCCGCTGGACGGCCGGAGCGGACGGCTACTACTACTGGACGGAAATTCTCCCGGCAGGAGAGAACGGAATCACCGGAACCCTGAAGATAAAGATTGACTGCGGGGATACAACGGCAGACAGCTTTAATGTCATTGTAGTACAGGAATGTACTCCGGTACCCTATGGAGAGGACGGCAAAGCGCTTTCCTGGGATAAGGTGGATTGGAACAGAGAGGCCGATGTGGTAAAGACGGAGACTTCGGCTACTGTTAAGCCGGAGACGGAAGACGCCGGGGAGGGGAATCCATGAAAAGGAAGAAAAAATCTTTTGTAACAACATCATTCCTGCTCTTTGGGGCGGCGGCCGCGCTGCTGCTGGCAAGCACCGTGGGAAGCACCCGGGCGGCATTGACCTATTACAGCGAGAACTATGAAATGCGCATCGAGGTTCCCAGCATCGGCGTCAGCCTGGTGGAGAACGACGCGGTAGTGTGCAGCCGGAATTACGTGGGAAATGAGTGGAAGGAAAGCAAAGGAGAGCTTCTTGAACAGATGCTTCCGGGGGAAGACGAGAAGCTTGTACCGGGCAAAAAATATGACGAAGCGCTCAAGGTACGCAACAGCGGAACCATTGACAGCTATGTGCGCGTGATTTTGTATAAGAACTGGACCAAGGACGGCGAGAAGGTGGCGGATACGGAGCTGTCGCCGGATCTGATTGAGCTGAATCTTACAGGAGACGGCTGGATCGTGGATGAGAATGCTTCGACGGCGGAGCGCACGGTCCTTTACTATACATCGATCCTTCCAAGCGGTCAGGATACGTCGGCCCTCAGCGACTGGCTGCGCATCGACGCCTCCATAGGAGATAAGGTGACGGAGACAAGAACCACCGCAAACGGCTGGACTACAGTAACAACGGAATTTGCCTATGACGGTTATCGCTTTAATATCAAGGCGGAGGCGGACGCCGTTCAGACTCATAATGCGGCGGATGCTATTCGAAGCGCCTGGGGTGTGGACGTGAGCATAGGAGAGAACGGAAGCTTAAGCTTGACAAGAGGGGGAACCGGATCTACAAGACCGAATCCGGAACAGCCCTGATGTGCTGTCCCTTTAATTTCGAAAGCAGATTATGAAGAAAGATGAATTGAGAGATGATAGGAGAAGCTACGGAAACGAAAAACCGTAAAAAGCCGCTGGCTGCGGCAGTCCGTATCCTGGGAACCCTTCTGCTTATTCTTGTGGTGGCGGTGTGTATTCCCCTGACGGTGCCCCGATTTTTCGGCTATCAGATTTACTCGGTTATAAGCGGCAGTATGGAGCCTGCCATTCCTGTGGGAAGCCTGGTTTATATCAGGACCATGCAGCCGGAGGACGCGCTGGAGGGTGATGTGATTGCATTTTACGGCGCAATGGACTCCGCGTCTATCATTACACACAGAGTTGTGGAAAACAGATCGTTTATGGGAGAGCTGATTACAAAGGGAGACGCCAACCGGGAGGCGGATGTGAATCCCGTCCCTTATGCGCATTTTATCGGCAGAGTGGAACACTCTTTTCCCAGGCTTGGAGCGCTTGCGGAGCTGTTTACAAGTCATGCGGGCAAAATAGGGGCAGGAGGGCTGATTGCGGCTGCAATTCTTCTGCATTTACTGGCAAATATACTGGAATGGGAACCGAAATCCAAAAAATCGGCGGCAAAAACCCGGGATGACAGGAGGTAGTGGAAGATGAAGAAACGATATGCAAGCCTTGTCTTGGCAGCCCTTTTACTGGCCGGCAGCGCGCTGACCGTACATGCGGAGGATTATGAGGGCAAAGCCGGATGGAAGGCGGAATTTACAGGAGACGAGATCGACAGCAACTTTACATCCAAGGCATTTGCCGAGGAGATTAAGGACCTGCAGCCCGGGGACAGTATTGTGATCAAGGTTGCCGTGAAAAACGGCTCCAAACAGGGCACAGACTGGTATGTAAGCAATGAAGTGCTGCAAAGTCTGGAGGACAGCAGCCCGGCTAACGGCGGAGCCTACACCTATGAACTGACCTGGAAGGGCGCCGGGGATCTGACTACTCTTTACAGCAGCAAAAGTGTGGGCGGAGAAAATGTGACGGCAGCCGGAGAGGGGCTTCATGAGGCTACGGATAATCTGGAGCAGTTCTTTTACCTGGACCATCTGGCAAAAGGGGAGGAAGGGCTGATCACGCTTAAGGTGGCATTAAACGGAGAAACCCAGGGCAATACGTATCAGAATACTCTGGCAAGGCTGCAGCTTAATTTTGCGGTCGAGGGCAGAGGGGAAGAGGGGGAGAGCAGAAGAACAGGCCGGGAGAATGTCATTACCTATTCTCCGGATGCCGTAAAGACAGGCGATCCGGCCAAGCTGATGTTCTGGTCCGCAGCCACTTTGCTAAGCGGGCTGTGTCTGTTGATTTGTGCCGTTATTTATCAGAAAAAGAGCAGAGGAGGGGAAGAGCGTGAATAGACGAAGACTTTTAACAGGTTTCCTTACCTTCTGCCTGCTATTTCAGTCTGCCGGCGTGACGAGCCTGGCGGCTGACGGGGAGGATGAGAAAGGGCCGTCCGAGCCGTATACCTACAGCATTACTTTTTACGCCGGGAATCAGGGGGCGTTTGCGGGGACAGACGGGATCACCGTGCTGGAAAATGGTTCTGCCGCCGGCGCGGGTATTGAAAAGGTTATGCGTGAGGATGGAAGCGCTATTACCGTAAAGGGGTTGAAGGCCGGGGATCAGGTGACGTTTAACGATATTCAGAGCCAGGGAGACGGTGCGCCGGTGAAGTTTAAGGAGGAGGACAGTCAGTATTATGTGCGCGGACTCCGCAAGGGCGGTTATGATAATGATACGGTGAGTTCTCCGTCTTTTACGGTGGAGCAGGATCAGGACTATGTGGTGGCGTATGGAATTAAAGGAGAGATGGTTTCTTACGTGATTCATTACCAGGATACGGATGGGAAGACACTGGCTCCCAGCCGCACCTATTACGGAAATGTGGGCGACCGGCCGGTGGTGGCATTTTTGTATATTGAAGGATATGAGCCTCAGGCTTACAATCTGACTAAGGAGCTTTCTAAAAATGAGGCGGAGAATGTATTTACCTTTGTTTACGGCCGTGTAAGCGGCGGAGGGACGGCAGAGGAGGTTATTGACGAAGGTACGACGACGGTTGTGGAAGGAACCGGAGGCGGAAACGCCGGAACCGGAACAGGCGGCGCGGGCGGTGGTGCGAATGGTGCCGGAGAGGGTGCGGACGGTGCGGGAGAGAATACGGAGCTTGCGGATGAAGCCGTACCTTTAAGCGAGGGACCGGAGGATTTGGTGGATCTGGATGATGAGGATACGCCGCTTGGTTTCAGCCTGAAGGATCTGGATGTGGCAACGAATATGTTAGGCGCCTTGGTTGTAGGCGTGAGCGGCGCGGCGGCGCTGGTGGTGCTGCTTGTTATCTTTATGAAGCGGCGTAGGGAGAAAGAATATAAGTAGAAGAATTAGGTCTATTGGAGTGAGAGCTTCAGTAGACCTGTTTTTGTTTGTATGAAACTGATTTTGTATGAGAATACTATGTTTATGGCAATGAAAAGTTTAGTTTTAACTCATAATAGTTATTTTATAAACCAAAATGAAAATAAAATCATAATTGTGAATGATTGTGTGTTTCCATAGGGTTGGACAGCATAAATCCGGACCTTATAATCCTCTGGTTGCTAATACTTTCTTTAGAGCTGGATTCATAGAGGTCTGGGGACGTGGAATTTAAAAAATAAAAGATAGTTGCGTTTTGGCTGGAAACGATATTCCGGAATACTATGTTAAGAAAGAAGATATTATGGTTCTATTTTGGGGATGGAACGAAACAACCCCGCAAACAATCCCGCATTTAGATGAAATAGATTCCAAGATTATAAAAGTGATTGAGTCAAAACCATCTATTTCACAGAGGAAAATCGCGATATTGGTTGGTGTTAGCTATGATACGGTTCGATATCATATGGAAAATATGAAAAAGCGGGAAATCATTGTACGAAAAAGAAATGGACGAAGTGGGAAATGGATTGTTTTGTAAACTGTCAGCTACTATACGCTATGGCAGGAAATTAAAACTGAAAGTGTGGAAAACAAGGCTCTAAGTGCAGTTATTGCATTTTGGGTCTTTTTTTATTCCGAAAACAATAAAATATTATTCCTTTTAGTTGATAATGTTCCGAAAATAAGATATCCTATTGAGGGAAGAGAGGTACGATCTTTATGTATATTACAGTAAAGCAGGCGGCAGAAAAGTGGGGAATTTCTGGCAGACGAGTGCGCATACTTTGCTCGGAAGGAAAAATTTCAGGAGCCACACGAGAAGGGCGTAGTTGGATGCTCCCGTCAGATGCGAAAAAACCACAGGATGGACGTTTTAAAGCGACAGAAAGTTTACTGAAAGCCATAGACAGGAAGAAAAGAGAACTGGATACCAGACGCCCGTTGACTGAGGGTGAGATGGAACGCCTGACTGAAGAATTTATTATTGAGTATACTTATAATTCAAATGCAATTGAGGGAAATACTCTAACCCTTCGTGAGACGGATATGGTTTTGCGCGGTCTGACGATTGACAGGAAACCGTTAAAAGACCATATGGAGGCGGTCGGGCATAAAGAAGCGTTTGATTTAGTGCGGGATTTGGTAAAAGAGCAGATTTCTTTATCGGAGAGTATTATCAAGCAGATACACTATCTTGTATTAGCGGATAAACGGGAGGACCGGGGGGGGTTACAGAAGAGTCCCCGTCAGAATTATGGGTGCGAAACATGAACCGGTACAGCCCTATTTGATCCGGCCTAAAATGGAGCAGTTGTTGGAGGCTTATAGGAATAGTACGGATCATATCATTCCTCGGCTTGCGCGCTTCCATATTGAATTTGAAGGGATTCATCCTTTTATAGACGGAAATGGCAGAACCGGCAGGCTGCTTGTAAATTTGGAATTGATGAAAGCCGGATATCCGCCAATTGATATTAAATTTGCAGACCGGATTTCGTATTACAATGCATTTGACGAATACTATGCAAAGCATAATCTTGGTGCGATGGAAAAGTTGTTTGCAGGTTATGTGAATGCAAGACTGGATAGTTATTTGGAAATGTTAGATAACGAAAATATACAAAAAAGTTAATGGCAGCGGAAAATGAAAGGATTCTGAGATTCTTTAAAAATATGTGTTGTTTTATAAAGGGCAGAAATGATTAAATCAGGAGGTTGAGATTTCATGGTTAGCACATTTCCTAAAGATATAATGGACAGTATGAAAGGTTGCATTTTGTCTATTTTTTGGCCTAAGAAGGATATAGTAGACTTTTTCCAGAAGTCAGGCTGTACTCAGAGGGAATTGATGCCTGAAAGTGAATATAGGGATCTTCATAGGGTGGAGATTATAGAAAGAGTTTTTTCTAATTTGGAAAAGCGGAATGATTTGGGCATAGGGCAGTTTCGTAGTATGTTAAAACGATTAACAGAATGGGACTATTTCGATCCTTATTATTTTAAGAAAATAAATAAGCTGGATGAGGCGGAGGCAAAAAGAAATATTATGCATTTAAAACAGCTTCAGGAAATCAGAGATCATAAAATAAAACAAGAAAGACAACGTCAGGAAGAAATGGAAAAGAAGCGAAAAAATATAAATATCAGCACAAATGAATTGAAAGATATTTTTCTGAATCTATTTAATGGGCGGGATCAGGATGAAAAAGAAATAAATAGCCAAAAGCGTGGATATTTATTTGAAGAGTTTTTGAGAAAACTGTTTTTAAATGAGGGCATAGAGGTTACAGAATCGTTTAAAATCGTTGGAGAACAAATTGATGGTGCAATTAAGTATGATGGAGAACATTACATAATTGAGGCTAAGTGGCATGATAAATGGAGTGCTTCTGATGACTTATATCAGTTTGCTGCGAAAGTTGAAGGAAAGATGTATGGAAGGGGAATATTTATTTCTATTAATGGGTTTTCACCTGATTCAGTACAAGCTCTGACAACAGGAAAAGCATTAAAAACTATTTTGGTAGATGGTGGAGATTTAGTTTTAATCATAGAAAATATGTATACAGTGAAAGAAATGCTTAATAGTAAAATAAAAGCGGCTCAAACAATCTGGAGAATATATGTTAACCCAATAAATATGTCAGATAAAAACACTTAAACAAGTAAAGAGTGTTATACTTTAATACTATACGTTAAAGTATGATTTAAGATGTATTTTTCAATATAGAAATTTTAAGTTTTATCAGGAAAATACCCACAGATATATAGGAACATCGCAACACCGAAATTGATACAATGCAAAATTGCTGAAATGCCTGAAAATAAGCCTTTTCACGGATTCCGCCATTTTGTTTTTTCGGTTTTTGAGCCTTTTTTCCGTTTCGGAAGCTGTTTCGCCCTCCGATTTTGCACCTCCTTTTAACGATAGCAGGCAATCGTTAAAAGGTTTAAATGGGGCAGAGTCTTGTGCAGGAAGCGATAAAAAATATCTAACAGCCGCCCAGGCGGCAATTTCCAAATAATGCCATAGGAATTTTGGTACTCGCAGGCGAAAGTATTGAAGAATGGCTTAAAATCAAGGTTTTTTAGGCTTGGTGGGGTTCATCACGGTGGGTGGTGGGCCCCTATTTTTGTGTTTTTAGATGCCGCTGATAGGATGGCGATAGGGGATAAAATCGTACTATCAGGCAAAAGTATACTTTCACGTAAAAGTCAGGGGTTTCCGTGATAGTATAAAACGGAAAGGTAAAAAGGTGTAGGGTATTGGCGGCTTTGGCTGAAAGGCGTATTAGCTTGACGGAAAATGCTGTCGATAAACAGGAGATATAATACAAACACGGAAACTGCATGGAGTTTCCGTGTTTGTATGGCGTTTTGCGTGATAGTATACAGAAAAATTGAAAAAAGATAACGAGAAAAAAGGGCTTTTCGATGGCTTTTTTGCATTTCATTCCCGAAAAAATAGTCATTTCATCAAATCCAATAAAAATATGGGAGATTTTCCATGGTATAATCAGCGGGGATATTTACTTTAGCATGGACATTAATGGAGAGTGTCGGATGAGTCTGGAAACCGCATAAAATCAAAAGTTTTACTGATTTTTCGGCTGATATATGGATATTTGTGGGTAATTGGAGTATAATTTTGGATATATAGTTGGTGCATGAGACAAATTTTTTGATGCAAATACATATCACCTAGAATCTCGGAAAAAATTATAACAACAACCAAAAAGCCTATAAATTCAATGTTTTTAGGGTGAGCAAGCGATTTTGTTGTTATAAAATATATATAACAACGCAATTTTTGCGAAAATTCAGCAAAATCAAGGGTTTCAAGGTGTTGTTATAAAAACTGGCGGGATTTCAGGATATCAGTTTAGGAGAGTGATTATTATGAATATGGATTGGATTTTGAAATGTTGTCCCGATTACGAAACTTTAGTTGAGTTTGACAACATTGAAATTAAAGAAGGTATACAAGAAATACATGGGTTGAAAGAACAGACTAATACAGTGTGTATGTTTTGTGGAAAGCCTTTTAGGGATTGGGGAGAGAAAGATGTGGCACACGCCATTTCAGAGTGTTTGGGTAATAAAAAACTAGTTAATTTCTGCGAATGTTACAAGTGTAATCATTTTTTTGGCGAGATTGCAGAGAACCATCTTGGAAAATTTATAATGCCTTATCGAATTATTAATGAGGTATACGGGAAAGGAAAATATAAAAATGTTATAAAGGACATGCCGAAAGATAATGATTTGCCGTATGGGACATATAGGTTTGAACAAAAGAAAAATGCTCCTGTATTCGAAAGCGATGCATTTGACGTACATAATATGCTCATTGAAAAAGCAGGGACTGGAAGACTAATACAAACAGGAGACGGGGCTAAGATTTCAATTCCCAGGCAAAATTATGATCCCCGATTAGTGTATGTTTCATTTTTGAAGATAGCATATACATTATTGCCGTGGAATGAATTGGAACACTATGTACAGGGAGTGGGAGCTTTATATTTGTATATTTCAAGGGAGCCATATTATGACGAGAATGGGAATCAAATAGCTGAAGCAATGAGTGAAGATGATAGGCAAAAATATATTGATAGTCTTCCTTATTTGGGGATGGAGATAAAAATATCAAGCAAATATGTACCTAATGGTGTAAATGTATGTTTGTTGAAACGAGTAAGAGATACTGATGCGGAACCAAAACTTTTGCTTGCAGTACAAATGAAATGGTACACAATAGTAATTCCTATATTAAGTGATGCTTATGTGTCAGGAGAAAATTGTAAATTTAGCTTGACAGAAAAAGATAATATTTCTTTAAGAAAGCTTGATTTTACTCTTATGGAAGATGAATTTATATGTGATATGACAGGAGATTTAATAGAATTTCCACGAGAACTCTATGGACAACTTGAAGAGGATTTGAGAAATAGCGGATTTTTGAAAAAACTGGATGAGTAAATTTTACTGTATTATCTTGGAAGCATTTTTTAATGATAGGATTTGGGAGCAATAACCCTAGCACCCATAGGTGTCTCCTTCCCCGGCAGATACGGACACGGAAGGCCTGCAAAGCCCGTAAACACGGCACTTTCGGCACTACATAGGTTCCAAAGTTACATTATTTCCGTGTGCTTTTAGGGGCATTTTTACATTAGTGGGGGTGCGAACTTTTGTTCTGGGGTTGTTTTTCCTACGAGTATATACTCGTAGGAAAAAGTCGCTTATTATCACGGAAACTCGGATGCTATCAGGCAAAACTCTGTACTATCAGGCAAAAGTCGATACTCGCAGGCAAAACCCATATACAAACACGGAAACTGCCTGTATTATCACGGAAACTTGCTGGGAGTTTTCGTGATAATATAAGGATTTCCGTGTTCGTATATGAGTAAAGCGGTAAAAACTTAATGAAAAATAAATCTAAAATTAGAACCACATTGCGGATTCTTTCTCAAATTGCGGTGTGCTTCCGCATTGATAAGGATTGTAATTATCCGTCCATACTACCAGAAATATGATTTCCCATACAAACTTTGGATACTCTATACTAGTTGATAAAACGTACTTGTTTCCAAGAAGCAGCAGGCTCTCCCCAGTTGACA
>OFGX01000166.1_pt1 | contig 56014 bp, 50 predicted proteins | sample 1521831 | NCBI WGS metagenome assembly OFGX01 (sample SAMEA3504080, study PRJEB24116) | mouse gut metagenome | biome: mouse gut; feature: mouse-associated habitat; material: faeces | place: Denmark | collected 2011 | reverse complement strand
AGCCCCTCACCACTACCCGTTCTTCAAAGCATCATCAAACGCAATATCCGAACCCGAAAAATTAATCTTCTTCGTGAACTCACAAGCCTCAGTCCCCCCAAAGACACGCTCCATACCGCTATCCTCCCATTCAATAGAAAGCGGCCCCGCATAACCTTTCTGATTCAGCACCCGAATAATATTATCAAAGTCCACATCCCCATGCCCCGGAGACACAAAGTTCCAACCTCTTCTCTGATCCCCAAATGTAATATGAGACCCCAAGATCCCATTTCTCCCGTTTAAATTCACCTTCGTATCCTTAATATGTACATGATACACCCTATCCGCAAAATCAAAGAGGAACATAGCCGGATCAACCCCCTGCCAAATCAAATGACTGGGATCAAAATTAATTCCAAGCGTAGGCCGATAGTCAAAGGTCTCCAATAGCTTCTTCGTACTCCAGTAATCAAACGCAATCTCCGTGGGATGCACCTCCAATGCCAGTTTCACGCCGCACTTATCATACTCATCAAAAATCGGACTCCAAAGCTCCTTCACCTTCTGAAAGCCCTCCTCCACCATTTCCTCGCTAGTCTGCGGGAAAGAGTACCAGAACTTCCAAATCGGAGATCCCATAAAGAAGGTAACTACATCCACCCCCATAGCCTTCGCTCCATGAGCCGTTATTTTCATCTCTTCGACGGCCCATTTCTGAATCTCCTCCGGCTTTCCCGCCAGATGAGAGGGCGCAAAACCGTCCAAACGGGGATCGTATGCCCACTGTAAAGCATCCGTCACGCACTGTCCTGTCAAATGCGCGCTGACAGCCCAGCAGCCCAGATCATATTTTGCCAGAGTATCCTTAACTTCCTGCACATAGCCTGGGTCCTCCGCCGCTTTTCTTGCGTCAAAATGAGCGTCCTTTGCCAGCTCCAATCCCTCATATCCCATCTGCTTAGCCAGCCTGCAAATCTCCTCCAGGGGAAGGTCTCCCCACTGAATGGTAAATAATGTTACGGGTCTTGCCATGTCAAATACCTCCCTACTACAGTGTCACCCAGATATTCCCCTTTTCATTGCTTTCCAGACACGCCTCCACATACTTAAGTCCGGCAATTCCTTCCTCAATGGTGGGGTAATCAATCAATTCCTCTTTGAAACTTCCGTCCCTTTTTGCCTGTACACAGGCGCCGAAGCTGTCATACAGATTTCCCATAGCCTCTAACCAGCCTTCCGTGTGGCCGGCGGGAAGCCTGCCGTACTTTGCGGCCTTTGGTGTCACGGCTCCATATCCGCGCTTTATGATATGGGGGATTCCGTCCTCATGTATTAAGGTAACTTCCTCCGGCGACTCCTGGAACCAGAGCAAAGAGCCTTTGGAGCCGTAAATGCGAAGGCGCAGGCTGTTGTCGCATCCGATTGCAAACTGACTGGTCCAGTTGACGCCGGTTGCTCCTCCCTCATATTCCACAAGAATCTGATCATTGTCGTCCAATTTTCTTCCGGGCACAACCACATCCATTTTGGCCAGAACTCTTTTGATCTTTAAGCCGGTAACAGTTGCTACCGCATTTTCCACATGGGTGCCCAGATCGCCCAGACAGTTGACTCTTCCCGACTGTGCCGGATCGCAGCGCCACTCTCCCTGTTTGCCGCCCCAGTCGTTTTCATCGTACAGCCATCCCTGGGGATATTCCGCCATAACGGTGCGGATGGTTCCAATCTCGCCTCCGGCAACGAGATCCCGCATAAATTTCATGGTCACATGTCCGGTATAGGTATAAGTAACCATGAAAAGAAGTCCCTTTTCATCGGCAATGCTCTTAAGCTCCTCCGCCTCGGCGGATGTGGTCACCAGAGGCTTGTCGCAGGCCACATGGATGCCTGCCTCTAAAAAGGCTTTGGATATCTCATAGTGGGTGCTGTTGGGCGTAACGACTACCACAAAATCAATTCCGTCCTCACGGGCCGCTTCCGCTGCGGCCATTTCCTTGTAATCCTTATAGCATCTGTCCGGGGCAATTCCAAGGGCCGCTCCCTGTTCCGCCGTCTTTTCAGGCGTCCGGGAAAAGCATCCTGCCGCAAGCTCTGCGGTGCCATCCAGACTGATTGCTTTGCGGTGGGCATCTCCGATAAAGGCTCCGGGTCCTCCGCCTACCATTCCGTAACGCAGTTTTGCCATTTTTGCACCTCCTACTCTACTCCCATCAACAGGTTCATCACATACATCTCAAGTCCTTCAAAGTCCCGGTTCTCCACGCATTTTTTCTGGAAATCATAGTCGAATTTGTCTACCTTTGCTTCCAGCGCCCTGAAAATCTTGAGGCTGTTTTCCAGATGCTTGTAGCTGTCTGCGTCCGTGGTGGTACGCATAGCCTTTACGTCCAGGCCCACATATTCGCCGTGATCGCCGTAGCCATTCTCTTTCAGCACCTTTACCTGATTAAAGGCGGAACGCAGATTTTCCACGCCAAAGGATTTATCCTGGTCGTACTTCATGCCGTTCTGGTCGTTGAGATGTACGGTCATCAGCTTGCCCATTGCCATCGCAAATCCGATCTCGTGGGTAGGGTCCAGTCCTGCCAGTACCGCATGGGCGCTTTCCAGGTTGCCGCCTACTCTGGCCGGATCGATGGTTGCGGCGGATACGGCCATCACATGGCCCATTGTTCCGCAGATGCTGCGGTCAATCGGCTCGTTGGGCTTCGGCTCGATGCAGACGCGGATCTTCGGATCGTATTCCAGCATTTTGTTGATTGCCTCGATGAGCATCTTGGTCGCCCATACGGGGGACTTGGATTCGGCGCAGAGGGTTCCTTCTCTTGCAAGCCAGAGTACAATCATGTCGCAGCCCAGCTCATTTGCAATGTCAATGGAGCGGTAGGCGCGCCACATGGCATATTCCCTGTCCTTTGCTGAGGTGCTCATAAAGCCGCCGTCAATGGTGTGTCCGTCCATCCAGAGCCTGGGGGCTACGAACTCTGCGGCCATGTTGTATTTGTCCAGAAGCTTTTTCAGCTCCCGGGCCTTTTCTTTGATTTCTTCTTCGGTGTAGTCGTTGATATTGGGAACTGCGTCGTCATCGTGGAATTGGATAGCGGAGAAGCCCATTTCGGCAAATTTCTTTACCTTTTCTTCAAAGGGAATTTCCTTTCTTGTTTCGGGTCCGTAGGAATCTGCTCCCGTATGTACATTCCAGGGGCCTACGGAAAATTTGAATTTTGACATTTTAGTTACCTCCATTCTTAGTTCTGCTTTGATAGAACCAATATACCGCATTTTCCGTAGGCGCATATTCCTTCATTTACGTTTTTAGGTGGACTAATTTGCTATTTTTATGCCGACTGCTGCGAAATAATATTTTTATTTGTTTTAACACTCATAATCTTCTTCGGAGAAGAAATACGGTACATAATCAGGCAGATTACGGTCAAAACACTCTCCGCAATCTTTGTCAGTGATACAAAATAGATGTCCGCCAGATTATAGATCAGTGTGGCAAGCTGGCCGAGCATAGCCGGGGCTGTGCGGGAAGAAATCGGTTTTATTCCCCCACATTCAGATAAATATCCTCCCGCAGATGAAACCCGTCCTCAATAATCACATCCATATTGCCCGCTGTCACGGCTACAGGCTCCAGTCCGATATAGGGAACCTCCTGAGCGCCGTCAAAAAAGGTTCCGGCTGTCTTAAGCTCCTCCCCCCTAGCCAGAGTCACCGCACATTCCGCCGCGCGTCTTGCCAGTTTTTCCACGGGCTTGTAGACCGTCATGGCCTGAGTTCCCTCCACCACTCTCTGGCAGGCTCCCAGATCCGCGTCCTGCCCCACCACGCACACCTCCCCGGCCATCCGCCGCTCGGAAAGGGCGCGTATCACCTGGCTTGCAATATCATCATTTCCGCACATAATGGCGTCCGCCTCTCCGCCGCCGTCCAGATAAGCGCTGACCTCGTTAAATCCAATCTCCGAAAGCCAGTTATCCGCATATGCCGTCGCCACAATCTCCCGATCCGTCCGGTCAATCATCCCGTGAAAGCCGTCCATCACAAGGGACACATTATTGTCCTCGGGAGAGCCGCACATCATAAAAATCTTTCCGTTCTCCTGAGTCCGGGCCAGAATCGCCTCCGCCATCATTTCCCCCACACGCTCATTGTCAAAGGTAATGTACAGATCCACATCCGCATCTTTAATCAGACGATCATAGGCAATCACCCTGATGCCCTCCCGCTTTGCCTTGCGTACCGGCTCGCTCAGTGCCGTATAGTCCGTGGCAATAATGACAATCACATCCATATCCTTCTCAATCAGATATTCGATCTGAGCCGCCTGCTCCCTTGCTTCTCCGTTGGCACACTGAACGTTGACCTCCGCCCCGAGCTCCGAGGCTCTTGCCACAAAAGCGTCTCTGTCCCGCTGCCACCGCTCAATAATAAAGGAGTCAAAGCTTAAGCCTATGCGAATCCCCTTATCCTCCCGGGCTGCCTCCCCTGCCGTCTCCGTTTCCGCACCGCCGCACCCGCAGAACAGAACCATGCAGAAAGCCAGTTCAAAAATTCTTCTGAGCCGTCCGTTTTTCAATCTCATTCCTCATTTCCCTCCTTAAACTCCGTGGGCGTCTGGCCTGTCCATTTCTTAAAAATACGGCTGAAATAGTTGGGGTCCCCATAACCGATCTCCTGGCAAATCTGTTTTACGGAGCTTTTGCCCTCCCTTAAAAGCTCCTTGGCACGGCGGATACGGATACTTGTCACATACTCCACAAAATTCGTCCCCGTTACCTCTTTAAAAAGCTTGCTGAAATAATACGGGCTCATATCCATCTCCCTGGACATGCTCTCCAGAGACAAATCCTTTTTATAATTCCGGCTGATATACACCCTGGCCTTCTCAATAACCTCATGGGAATATTCCTTCTTTTTGTCGGATACATTTGCAGCCGCTTCCTCCGCCTTTTTCAAAAACCAGCGGCGCATTTCCTCCAAAGAACCTGTGCGGACCACATCCAGATATTCGGAGCGATCCCGGAAGCGGTACATCATACCTCCGCTCTTGTATGCCACATATTCCATAAAGAGTACAAATTCCAGTACCTTTAAGCGGATATTCGGCATATAGTCTGTCTGGGTTTCCGCCATCCAGTCAAAGAAGGCTTCTGCGGCATTTCTGGTCTCTTTCCCTTTTCCGGCCCTTACGCAGTCAAAAAGCTGCTCCTCCAGTCCCAGAGGATAATCCTCCTCATACTCACAGAAAATAGGCAGATCCCGGCAATGGGCCACGCTTCCGTCGGAATTGCCGAGAGCCTTGGAAGCATCCTCATAGGATTTCTCCAGTTTGTCCACCGGCAGGATACTGCCCACACCCACACGGCAGGTAAGGCCGCAGACGCCGGAGATGCGCTCCATCATCTGGCGGCACCTCTCCACATCCCTTGCCCGGCTCTCATAATCTCCCTGCTCCATATCCGTAGGCACGCAGCACACCAGACGATTATTCATCAGAGGCCCCACATAGCAGGTATAGTATTCCTTAATCATGCTGCGGATCTGCTGATAGCTCCCCTGGAGGCGGACGCCGGCTCCCACCGGATTCGTAACCCCCTGCTCCTTTTTCTCATCCCCAAATTCCAGAACCAGGGTAAACATATGGCTCTCGCTTATGCCCAGAAGACTTTTGTAATTTTCAAGTCCCGGCCTGTCCTGGGCCTGCAGCAGTCCTGCCATAATAAAGCCCTGCTCCAGCATGGGGACCACAATTTCCAGCTTTTCCTTTGTTTCCAGATCACGGCTCCGCTTTTCTCTTCGGCTGTCCACCATGCTCATAGCCTTTCGAATCACCTCCACAATCTTTTTCTGGTTCACCGGCTTGTGAAGGTATTCCAGAACGCCGAGATTGATAGCTTCCTGGGCATAGTCAAACTTGTCGTAGGCAGACATCACGATAAAAATAAGATTGGGATTGTTCTTCCGGATCTCCTTCATGGCCTCTATGCCGTTGATTCCCGGCATCTGAATATCCATAAATGCAATATCCGGCCGGTAGCCTTCCGCAAGCTCAATTACGCTGCGCCCTGTCTTTGCGGATTCCACCTGACATTCCCCGTCAAAATTCTGACGAATGATATAAGTCAGCGAGTCAATTACAATTCCTTCATCGTCAGCCAACATAATTTTATACATGCTTGTCCTCCTATCTGAGTCGCTGCGCGACGGCACTAAAGGGTAAAGTCACTTCGGCACACCTGTTAATGAGAGAAACTTTTATTCGAAAGGGCACTCATAAAAGTTCCTCTCGTGCGTCTTTGCGACTTTACCGGTAGAGCCGCTGCGCGACGGCACTAAAGGGTAAAGTCACTACTGTTTTTCAAGCCTCCAAGGGAAGATACAGGAACACCTGCGTCCCTTTGCCTTCCCCGTCGCTTTGAATCTCAAAAACCTCTTCCCGGTTATAATAAAGCCGCAGCCGGCTGATCACATTTCCCAGACCGATACCCGTGGAATTTCTGGACAAATCCGCCTCCCGGACCTTTCCCTCCATAATCTCCCGAATCTTCTCCCTGCTCATTCCAACGCCGTTGTCCCGAATGGAGATACAGATACGCTCCGGCTCCCGGTAAAGAAGAAGCTCAATCCATCCCTCCCAGTCAATGCCCCGTATACCGTAATTAGCCGCATTTTCCACAATGGGCTGCAGAATCATGCTTGGAACGCGCAGGTCAAGAAGGGTCCCATCCACCTGCTTCCGAAAGTGAATCTCACCCCCGAAGCGCACATTCAGAATATAAAGATAGCTGTCCACCAGCTCCAATTCCTCCCGTATGGTCGCATCCTGGTTAATCTTCTTCACATTGTACCGGAAGAAATCCGCCATATTTTCCACAAAAAGACAGGTCTTGTCCGCTCCCTCCATCATAGCGAGCTGCGCCCCCGCATTCAGCGTATTAAACAGAAAATGGGGATTGATCTGGGCCTGGAGATATTTAAGCTGCGCATCCTTCAAATGCCCCTCCATCATAAGCTCCTTCTCCTTCATGGCCGCTTCCTTTTCCATATTTTCCTTAATCCGTTCCATATGAATACGGATGCTTGACACCATCTGGTTAAAAGCCGCAGTCACAATGCCCACCTCGTCCATGCTCCGTACCGGAACCAGATCCACCTCCAGATTTCCCTCCGCAACCTCATTGGCTCTCAGGGCCAAATGGCTCAAAGGCCCCGTAATACTCTTAGTAATGGCATAAATCAAAGCCGTAATCAACACGCCCGCAGCCGCCAGAATCACCGTCCCCACCAGTTCAAACCGGCTCAAGGCTCTGGCAAGGGCTTCATAGCTGTTGGTATTCGTCTTAAATCTGCGGTTATTCAGGCTGTAAATATATGTATTGATATACTCAAACCGCTCTACGGCTTCCTCATAGCGCAGGCGGTATTTTTCGATATTCCGGCCGCGCTTTGCCTGAGTCGCCTCGTCCGTGATATGCAGATATTCCAGAGTCATATTGCGGATATTGCGCTCCATCATCAAAAGCTCATCGCTGCAAATCTCCGTATTCAGCTCCTGAAGCCTCCCATTCAGTTCCTGACTGTTCCGGTAGTAGGAATCCAGAGTGTCCGAGCTTTTCACATTCAAATACTCCGTCATACTGCCGTGTACGGCGCTCAAAGCCTCCGACAGCTCATTGAGGCTGCTGTTGCTCTGGTAAACCTGATCGATTCTTCCCGACATAAAATTAATATTGGCATACAAAATAAGATTCACGAAAAAAATAAGAAAAAAAGTAAGCAGGAACGCTGCAATCAGCTTCAATTGAATAGACAGATTCTTCCATTTCTTCATGCGCTTTACTCCCGTCCTCCGTAAAAATACCATTTCAAAAGCTTTCACCATTCCGGCCGTTTCAAATCCGCAGCAGTTTTATCCTAGGTTCTCTTACTTTTACGGCACAAGATACTGTCCCACATTGGTTTCGTCAATCACATACGTATCTATGGGAAAGTACCCATTTACATACCCCGTCTCCCGGTATTCCGTAAGGGCCTGCACACAAAAGCGCCCAAGCTGCTCCCCGTCCACAACGACCGTAGAGGAAATAATCTTCTTTTGAATCGCATCCAAAATCCCATCGGACTGATAATATCCCAGAATCCGAACCTCCCCCACCTTAATATAATCCACCACAGCCTCATAAGCCCGGCGCGTATCCGTCTCGCTCAGGCAAATCAAAATATCCGGGTGCTCCTCCTCGGTCACCAGGAGCTTCCTTATGGTTTCCTCCGTCATAAATGCATTGCTGCTGTCAATGGAAACCGCCTGCACCTTAATCTCATATCCCCATCCGGTTTCCCGGATCTTCTCATCCAACGTCTCCCGCATCCCCCAGAACATGGTATTCTTCCCGGTCCCCGTAGACGACGAATCCATCAAAACCACCACGCGGCTGTCCCTTGGATTCTCCGAGAGAAGCTCAAAGCAAAGCCGGCTGTACTCCTGCCCCAGAATATAATTATTCACCCCCACAAAGCACTTCCGCAGATTGTAGGCGCTGTCATCCAGAGCAGTCACCACCGGAATCCCCTTTCCCACCGCCTCCTCCAAAAGCCGGTCCGTTTCTTCCGAGCTGCCCCCATTTAAAATAATCCCGTCCACACCCGAATCAATGGCAATCCGCAGCTTATCCTGCACCGTATAATCCGCCGTCAGATTTTTCCCAAGATACTCCACATAAGCATTACAGTTCTCCTCCCCTTCCTTTCTGGCTCCCTCATAAATCGAATCCCAAAGCGTACTGTCATGCCCGTCCTCAATCAGCACATAATACGCGCCGTAAATCTCATTCTTCTTAGGCGACTCCATAGCCGTCACCTGGAGCCTTCCCAAAAACACTACCAGCCCGTAAAGCCCCAGCCCTGTCAGCAGAAGCACAAGCAGAACCGCTGTCATCTTCTTTTTTTCATTTCTCTCCGCCATATATTCTTCCGCCTCGCCTTTTTCTTTCTCACTATCCCTCAAACGCCGCAGCACAATGCCAAAACAGAATGCCGCACTTTGTTCACTCATCAAATTAATTTATATAATAGTATCACCTGCAAAACCCAAAGGCAAGTAATACCAAAAAAATCACTGTATTCCGCCTTTCACCCCTCTATAATGAATCCTTCGTCAGACGATCTATCCAAGCAAGCAGAGCTCATACATAAGAAAAATGAAGCGGAGCATATCTGTCCGCCCCACTTCTCGCAAAAACAAAAGCCCTGTCCGTTATGCTCAAATCAAGCTTACGGACAGGGCTTCAAAATTTTCTAAAAATTGGAAGCTCTGCCTATTGGCAAAACCATAATACCATTTTTTAAAATACCGCTTTTCATTCGAAACAGCAAAACATTCCATTCATTCTTCCAATGCCCGAATCTCTTCAATGGAAAGCTTGGGAACATACTCATGAATCTCCTCCACCGTAAACTTCCCGGATTTCAACATTTTACTTGCTGTTTCTCTTGATAAGTCTTTTGTCACTTCCTGTGTTACTTCTTGTGTTACTTTCTGTGTTACTTTCTGTGTTACTTCCCGAGTTACCTCCTTTGTCACTTCTTGTGTTACTTCCCGAGTCACCTCTTTTGTTACCTCTTGTGTTACTTCTTGCGTTACTTTCTGTGTTACTTTCTGCGTCACTTCCTGTGCTACTTTCTGAGTTTTTTCCAAAACAATCTGATTAATCTCCGGCGCCATAATTTCCAACAATGCTTCACACATGCCATCCTCTCCTCTCAACTCTCCTACCACCTGCCTATTTGCCCGTATACTGACTTCCAACACAGAATCCGCAAGCTCCCGATCAAATTTTTGCGTAAGACAATTCACTTTCTTCAGGAACTCCCTCATCTCATGCTTCTCCACCCTATCCGAAAGAGCCTTAATCCATATATGTCCATCCCTTTCCAGCTCTCTTCCCACAACAATCTGCGTCGGAAACAAAACCGCTCCCAAAACATAATAAATACCCGCATAGGGATTCAGCACCTCAATACCATGCTCCTCAAAGTAACGAAACAACCCTTCCGGCCTTATATCACGTATAATAGAAACAGTAATATCATCAGCCGCCCTTTCATCAACCGAGCTTCCCAAAGCCTTATAAAGACATCCATACGCCCCCGCCTTATAAAAAGAGTCAATATCCAGTCCATCCAACGGCGACTTATACTCCACAATATTATGCCCCCGAAACAGCTTTCCAATCTCATTCACCAGCACAACCTCCGGCTCCTTCTTAATCACCAGAAGATCGATCTCCAGCGGCTTTGTATTCAAATTATATTCCTTCTCATAAACAAGATCCATCCTATTTTCTTCAAATTCCAAATTCATAGCTGCCACAAACCCCGGATGCCACTGTATTTTTCTATCCTTCATCAAAAACTCCTCTCCCTCTATACTACTAATTATAACATCTTCCCTCCCATTTACAACCACCAATCACCTACAAAAAACCACACAGCGTTCCACCCTCCATCCTCCCGCCCCGCGCCTGACCTCCCCCCGTCGAATCGCAATCCCCCCCTGAACGAATTTTATTACATATTTACGAAACCCCAAACATGTATTATACTTAAACACAAACAATCCCAAAAAAGAAAGAGACCCCCTTATGATAACCGGAAGCAAAGAACTAATACGCGACATGAACAGCCACCTAATCCTAGAGATGATCCTAAAAGAAGGCACCATTTCCAGAGCCGCCCTATCCAAAACCTCCGGCCTCACCAAAGCCACCGTCTCCGCCATTGTCCAAAAACTCATAGAACAAAACCTGGTCATAGAAGTAGGAAACGACAACACCTCTCTGGGCCGCAAACCCATCCTTTTAACCTTCCACGCCAACTGTGGCCGCGCCCTGTCCATAGACGTAAACGCCAACACCATCTCCGCCATGATCTGCAACCTAAAAGGCGAAAACTGCCGCTTAAAGCTATACCCCAACCACGCCGGCCGCGAAGAAATCATCCCCCTGCTCATCACCATCATCCGCGACATGATCTCTTCCTCAGACCCCACCCCCTACGGCGTAGTAGGCATCGGCCTCGGCATCCACGGAACCGTATACGAAAACCAGGTAACCTTTACCCCCTACTCCCCCTACGAACACCTCCCCTTCCGTGAGATATTGGAACAGGAATTCGGTATCCCGATCTATCTGGAAAATGAGGCCAACCTCTCTGTCATCGGAGAGCACACCTTCTACTATCACACCCCAAACCTCATCGGGATCAGCATCCACACCGGAATCGGCGTAGGAATCCTTATCAACAGCCAGCTCTACACCGGAGCCAACGGAAATGCGGGAGAGTTCGGCCATTCCATCATAGAACCAGACGGCCGCCCCTGCCCCTGCGGCAACTCCGGCTGTCTGGAGCAGTACGCCTCCGAGCGTTCCATTTTGAAGCAATTTGCCGCTTTAAAGGGCCTGGAGCATGCGGACATCGACACCTTCGTGGCCGCCTGCCACAAGCAGGACGATGACGCCTTGTCCCTTCTTGACGACTTTATCCGATACATGTCCTACGGAATCAACAACCTTCTCAATACTTTCAACCCGGATATGATCGTGATCAACAGCTCCTTCACCACCTATTTCCCGGAGGTATTGCGGCAAATCCAGAACCGTCTGCAAAACCGGATGCGGATGCACTGTATCCTGGTTCCTTCCGGCCTGCAGGATACCTCCATTCTTCTAGGGGCCGCCTGCCTGTGTATCCGGCAGTTTCTGGGGATTCAGCATCTGAAGCTTCGAAAGCCCCCGGAAAAACCATTCTGAATCCAAAATCAAAAAAAGACTGTAGAGAAGCCAAACAGCTTCCTTTATCTACAGTCTCTTTTTTTAATGTTTACTCAATCCTTTTCATCAGCAGAAAGCCGCAGATACTATGGTACGTCACACACCGGAATCCGGGTATTCAATAATTCCATCCTCTTACTGCATTTCTACTGCAAAAAATTCTCAATAATCACTGCTTCCGCCTCTTCCTCCGTAAGCCCAAGGCTCCGAAGCTTCAAAAGCTGCTCGTCATTGATTCTCCCGATAGCCGCCTCATGGATAATCTGCGCGTCAATATGCCTTGCATTGATTTCCGGAATGGAGCACACCTCCGCCTGATCCATAATAATGGAATCACACTGAATATGGGCATGGCAGCCTGCATTTCCTACCGCCTTGGGATGGAAGGTCTGCACGGAGCTGCCCTTCGCCACGGAACGGGATATAATCTGCGCCGAGCTTCCGCCGCCGTTCATCTTTACTTCCATATTGGAAACCGCCGTCTGCTTGTCATGGGTCATCAGGCGCTCCGTCACCTGAAGCCTGGCTCCCGCTCCCATCACCACCTCTGTCTCCCGGACGGTGGAATCCACCCCGCGTATCTGAGCCGTATCCAGGGTAAATATGGAATCCTCCTCCATATAAATCTTCGTCACCGGGTTCAAGATCCGCTCGCCGCTTCCCTCGCCCTCACCGTAATGCTTTTCCTCATAGCGCACATTGGCGCCCTTTCCAATGTGAAAAGCATGGATTCCGTCATGTCTTGCGGAGTCGCAGCCGGAATTGTGAATCCCGCAGCCGGCCACAATCACAACCTCCGCTCCCGGCTCCACATAGAAATCATTGTATACAATGTCCGTCATGCCGGATACAGATACCACCACAGGGATATGCACCTGCTCCCCCCTGGCGTCCTTGTCGATGTACACGTCAATTCCCTGCTTATCCTCTTTTCTGCGTATCTTAATGTGCTCACTGTCCCCGTGGCACAGGGGCTGTCCGTTGTAACGCACATTGTAAGCGCCCTTTTGCTCCGCCACGGATTTATCAATCACCTTCAGTACCTTATCTGCCGCCGCATCCAGCTTCACACTCACAGCTTCCTTCCTCCCTTCCCGCACTTTCATTCCGACAGGCACAGCCGCCCTCTTCCGGGAACAGCTTCGGCAGCATCTCTTCCCTGCTGCCTCCGTCCTCAATGCGTCCGTCATTAACCACCAGAATCCGATCCGCCATGCGGATAATCCGTTCCTGGTGGGAAATCAGAAGAAGGCTTTCCTTCTTTTTCTCATGAATCCGCTCAAACTGATCCACAAGCATGGAAAAGCTCCACAAGTCAATGCCGGCCTCCGGCTCGTCAAAGATACAGATCTTATGGGACTTTGCCAAGACCGTCGCAATCTCAATCCGCTTGCGCTCGCCGCCGGAGAGCGTGGCGTCGGCCTCCCGTTTTAGATATTCTCTGGCGCACATGCCAACGCTGCTTAACAGCTCGCAGCACACGGCTTCCGGGAGGGTCTCGCCGGCCGCCAGATTCAAAAGACGCTCCACGGTCATTCCCTTGAAGGCCGGGGGCTGCTGAAAGGCGTAGCCGATACCGGCGTTGGCCCTTTCGTCTACGTTCATAGCGGAAAGATTGCGGCCATCCAAAAGAATCTCGCCGCCGTCCGCTTTTTCAATTCCCATCAGAAGCTTCGCTATGGTGGACTTCCCGCCTCCGTTGGGGCCGGTGATCACAAGCATTTCCCCGTCCTTCACGGAAAAGCTCACGTCATCTACCAGTCTGCGCTTTGCTCCGTTTTCCATGACCTCATAGGTCAGGTGCTTTACTTCAAGCATGTTTATCATCTCCAGTTCTCTATGGTAAATTCGGTATAAATCCGACTATTATACTCGGATTTATTTATTATACCATATCTTTGGAATTATGCAAGTCTCTATTTTAAATATATCTCTTCGCAGCATTGTTCGGCCACATTCTGCCATTTCCATTTCTTCATTCCAAAAATGTAATCTGTCAGCAAAATTCCGCCGTATCTTTCATGTTACAGCAATTCCTCAATCAGAAGCTCCCGCTCCTCATTGTCCTTCTGAAGCTTCGCCTGCATCTCCTTCTTTTTCTTAGTCATCAATCCTCCAATGCGCCCGGTCTCCTTAGCGGAGAGAGACTTCCACCCTTCGGCTACCACCTTATCTAAAAGCCCCAGTTCCTCAGCTATCTCATATTTCAGCTGCTCCTCCGGCTCTAAGTTTTTCAGATCCACTTTTTTTGCTTTTGACATAAAATGACCATACCCCTTTCTATTTCCATTTATTAGGAGTATGGCCATTTTCTTTTTCCTTATTCCGGTTTTTAATGATTGTTGAAATGATTTATTTCCTGCCGCAGCACTGCTTATACTTCTTACCGCTTCCGCAGGGACAGGGATCATTGGGATAAATCTTCTCGCTCTCGCGCTTCTTCGGCGCCTTGGCAAGACTGGTATCCTTGTTGGTTCCCGTCACCTTGGCCACCTGCTCGCGCTCCGCCTTCTCCTCCACACGCACATGGAGCAGAATCCGCACCGTCTCCTCCTGGATACTGGAGGTCATGGCAGAGAACATCTCATAGCCGCTGAGCTTATATTCCACCAGAGGATCTCTCTGTGCAAATGCCTGCAGGCCGATGCCCTGACGAAGCTGATCCATATCGTCAATGTGATCCATCCACTTCCGGTCAATGACTTTCAGAAGGAACACCCGCTCCAGCTCCCGCAGCATCTCCGAATTGGGAAATTCCGCTTCCTTCAGCTCATACAGCTTGACAGCCTCCTCCTTCAGCATATGCTTCAACTCGTTTTTCTTCTTGCCGCTTATGCGATCCGGTGTAATCAGCTTCAGGGGAATGGCCGGAAGCAATATCTCGTTCAGTCCCTTCAGATCCCACTCTTCCGGATCCTGATCATCGCCAATCAGCGTGTCCACGGTATTCTCCACCGTATCTGTCAGCATCTTGTAAATAGCGTCGCGCATACTCTCGCCATTCAGCACCCGGCGGCGCTCTGCGTAGATAATCTCACGCTGCTCATTCATCACCTGGTCATATTCCAGCAGGTTCTTACGGATACCAAAGTTATTGTTCTCGATCTTCTTCTGCGCCTTCTCAATGGCATCGGAAAGCATCTTATGCTCAATCTCTTCATTCTCCGGCACGCCCAGGGCATTGAATATACCCATCAAACGCTCGGAACCAAAGAGACGCATCAAATCATCTTCCAGGGAGATATAAAAACGGGACTCACCCGGATCTCCCTGCCGTCCGGAACGGCCCCGGAGCTGATTGTCAATACGCCGCGACTCATGGCGCTCCGTACCGATGATCTTAAGTCCTCCGGCTTCTCTCGCCTCGTCGTCCAGCTTAATATCCGTACCGCGGCCCGCCATATTAGTTGCGATGGTTACCGCCCCGTGGCGTCCTGCCAGCGCCACAATTTCCGCCTCGCGCTCATGGAACTTGGCATTGAGCACTTCATGGGGAACGCCTCTTCTGCGCAGCAGCACGCTCAGTTCCTCGGAAGCCTCGATGGTAATGGTGCCCACCAGTACCGGCTGGCCCTTCTTATGAGCCTCCTCAATGGCATTTACCACCGCAAAAAGCTTCTCCTTCCGAGTCTTGTATACGGCATCCTGGAGATCCTTACGCACAACCGGACGGTTGGTGGGAATCTCAATGACATCCATACCGTAGATCTCCCGGAACTCCTTCTCCTCCGTGAGAGCCGTACCGGTCATGCCTGCCTTTTTCCCATATTTATTGAAGAAGTTCTGGAAGGTAATGTTTGCCAGAGTTTTGCTCTCACGCTTTACCTTCACATGCTCCTTTGCCTCAATCGCCTGGTGCAGTCCGTCGGAATAACGGCGGCCCGGCATAATACGGCCGGTAAATTCGTCTACAATCAGAACCTGATCGTCCTTCACCACGTAATCCTGGTCCCGGAACATCAGATAGTTTGCACGCAGAGCCAGAATTATATTGTGCTGAATCTCCAGATTCTCCGGGTCCGCCAGATTCTCAATGTGGAAATACTGCTCCACACGCTTCACGCCGTCATCGGTGAGATTAACAACCTTGTCCTTCTCATTGACGATAAACTCGCCGGTCTCCACGATTTCCTCGCCCATAATGGCATTCATCTTGGAAAATTCCCCGCTGGCCTCGCCCCGCTTCATAGTCTTAGCCAGAGCATCGCAGATCTCATAGAGCTTCGTGGACTTTCCGCTCTGTCCTGAGATAATCAGGGGTGTCCGGGCTTCATCGATGAGTACGGAGTCCACCTCGTCGATGATGGCATAGTGAAGCTCTCTCTGTACAAGCTGCTCCTTGTAAATGACCATGTTATCGCGAAGGTAATCAAAGCCCAGCTCATTGTTGGTCACATAGGTGATATCGCAGTTATAGGCTGCCCGGCGCTCATCGTTGGTGTTGCTGTTCAGCACCACGCCTACGGTCAGACCCAGAGCCTCATGGACCTTGCCCATCCACTCCGCGTCACGGTGCGCCAGATAGTCATTGACGGTTACGACATGGACGCCCTTTCCTTCCAGTGCATTCAAATAGGCCGGAAGGGTGGATACCAGTGTTTTTCCTTCACCGGTCTTCATCTCGGCAATGCGGCCCTGATGAAGAATGATTCCGCCGATCAGCTGAACCCGGTAATGCTCCATCCCAAGAACACGCCTTGCGGCTTCCCGCACGGCAGCAAACGCTTCTACCAGTATATCATCCAGCGTCTGTCCTTCTGCCAGACGCTCTTTGAACTCCTTTGTCTTCCCTCGAAGCTCCTCATCGGACAGTTCCATCATAGCGGGTCTTAAAGCCTCTATCTTGTCAACTGTCGGATAAATCAGCTTTAACTCACGCTCACTGTGGGTTCCGAACATTTTCGTTAATATACTCATCCAACTAAACTCCTGTTTTTCGTTTTCCGGGCATAATGGCCCTATTTTTGTATTGTAGCACTATCCCGGGGAATATTCAAGAAAATATAATAATTGTCACCCTTCCCGGTTGTTGGTATAATAAAATACAGGAATACGGTCCGCAGTCATTATCAAATCCCATGAGACGGCCGAATCCCCATGAGCATATCCCCGTTCAATTCATAAAGGCAAATCAGAAAAGGAACTGTCAAACGCTATGATGAAACGAAAAATCATTTTACTTTTCTTATTATTCGGCTTCTTTGGCTTTCTTCCCTCCTCCCGTATGGATATCCATCTTCTCTCTGCGCCTGAGCCCCTCCGGGACAATGTGGAGAATGATCCCTGTTTCCGCAACGGCTTTTTTTGCATTTATACACAGAAGGATTATCTGCGCTTTGCAGGATATGTCAACCGTGATTATGAAAACCGCACCTTCACACTCAAATATGCAAAGCTCTTTTCCGATATTGATTTCACCAAAGAGGAAGGCTATGGCAATCTTGCGGAGCATCCCTACATACGGCCGGAAATTAAATACTTTAAAGGCAGCTTCAACGGCAACGGACACACCATTACCTGGGATTCCCGTTTAACCGGTCCCATGTTTGCTTTGATCGGTATCGGAGGACAGGTCATAAATCTCCATTTTAAAGCGGACGCTCTTACATTTACTTCCCAGGATAAATCTCAGGGTTTCGGAATGATTTGTATGGAAAACAAAGGAAAAATCATTCATTGCGTCACAGAAGGGTCGATGGAAATCTCCTTTTGCAATGCAGGCGGAATTGCCGGAACCAATTATAATACAATCGATAATTGCATAAACCGCGCCAAAATTATGGTTCTGGGAGACGGACCCCTCTATGCCGGAGGGATTGCCGGAAAGAACAGCGGAATTATAGCGGCCTGCACAAATCAAGGATCGGTCCGCATCCAGGGCAGCGGCCGCTGCTACGCCGGAGGCATTGCAGGCTTCAACAAAAGCTTTCATATCACCTATTGTACCAATCAAGGCGAAGTCTCTGTTCTCGGAAACGGCCTTTGCGGCTCAGGAGGAATCAGCGGATTGAACCACAGCCTGATCTTTTCCTGTGCAAATGAAGGCAGTATCACAAACCACTGGCAGGCCGGAGGCATTGCAGGATTCAATCATGATGATATTCAGAGCTGCAAAAACACGGGAGATGTCTCCATTCTATACGGAGAATACCAGAAGGATCGCAATCCAAAGGTTCGGGGAAACGAAAACGGGGCCGGCGGAATCTGCGGATACATGGATCAGGGAACTATCCGAAGCTGTTATAATTTGGGTGAAATCTCTGTTCCTGATGAAGACGGACAGATTGCCTTTGGTATCTCCAGAACAAAAAAGAAAACAGTAGCCATTGAGAACAGCGTCTGTCTGAAAGGCTCTGTCCTTAATTTCTGGCGCAATGAAGAAATTATGATGCTGGATGAACCTGAAATGGAGCTGTGGATCTCGAATCAGGGACAGATTCCTTATCAGGAAAATGACTGGCAGTTTGATTTGGAAGCTGCAAAAAAGAAGCTTCCCCTTATTCCTCTTGACGCAGAAGAATCCTCCTTAACCGTTCATTATGATGAGGTCTATCTCTGCGATAAATTCTGCCTGCGATGCCCGGTAGGGTTTTACATTGCAGATATTTCTCCCTACGCTCTGTGTCTGAAACCGCGTTCAACAAATGATGCCGCTTATTGTCCCTGCGAAATATGGCTGCTGCGCCTTAATCTCGAATCAATGCCGTATAAAACCATTGTAAATACGCTCGGACTAAAGAATGAATCCTGGTTCAAAGCAGAAGTAATTTCCAATTATGATCATGGCAAAAGCACAGCCGATTGGCTGTTTCTGATTACATATTCCGATGACTTCTCCGAATTCGGCATTCTCAGCAGAGAGCTTTTAAACAATTTTCACCCTCTGCCCTGGCAGATTGTTGTATGGGAAAGCTGCACCTTGTCCTATATTGCCGAGTCTTATACAGGAGACAAGGAACGATACCCTGAGCTGGCCGCCCGCAACCAGATTTCCGACGAAAACCGGCTCTATGTGGGACAGGAGCTTATCCTGCCTGATGAATGGTTTATCTATTACCATCCTCCAATGACATATCCGTATTTTTACTAAGGAAAGGACTTACATCCCGCCTTCTGCATTTTATAACAAAGGCGGCACAGCCTAATTAAGCTGTGCCGCCATATCTTGATTCTCTGTCTTCCTGTCTCTTCGCCGATACTTAATCCTCCGGCTCCATCAGCCCGTAGGTATTGCCCTTTCTCTTATACACCACATTGACCTGATCCGTCTCCGCATTGACAAATACATAGAAACTGTGGCCAAGCATCTCCATCTGAATGCAGGCATCCTCAGGATACATGGGCTTCCGGTCAAACATCTTGGTACGGATAATCTTTACTTCCTCATCCTCTGCCTCACGCTCTATAAATTCCTGACGGAAGCTGCCGCCGCCCTGTTCTCTCTGCACCAGCTTATTCTTGTACTTCCGAAGCTGACGCTCAATGACCTCCTCTACCAAATCAATTGATACATACATATCATTGCTTACCTGCTCGGAACGGATCACCGTTCCCTTCACAGGAATGGTTACTTCAATCTTTTGTCTCTCTTTTTCAACACTCAAGGTTACTTGTACCTCTGTGTCCGGAGTAAAATAGCGCTCTAGCTTTCCAAGCTTGTCCGTAATCGCTGTGCGAAGGCCCTCTGTTACTTCGATGTTTTTTCCGCTGATAATATAACGCATCTAATCAACTCCTTTACCTTTTCTCTGATTCTCAATGCTGTCCGGTGTATCTGTCCTGAAAAGCCTGGTCAATCACCGGGCAAATCTACGCTCTTAAGCATTACCATTCACTCTGTGACCAGCAGTCATAGGCCGCTCTGCATCTGGAATCTTATTCCAAGTATACCACATCTCCGTAAGGGATACAACCACCAAAGAGACTTAAGGCGCTGCCAATCGTCACATCCAGGCGCCCCTTTCCCAGTTCTTTCAGGCGAAGTACATCCTCCATACTGCCCACGCCTCCCGCATAGGTAACAGGAAGCCCCTGCCATTCTCCCAAAAGGACCGCAAGCTCCTCTTCAATTCCCGACGCCTTTCCCTCCACATCCACGGCATGGATAAGAAATTCATCGCACCAGGAAGCAAGCTCCGTAAGAATCTGCTTTGTCACCTGAACATCCGTAAACCTTTGCCAGCGGTCCGTAACAATATAGTAAGAGCCGGCTTTTTTCCGGCAGCTTAAGTCCAGTACCAGCCTTTCCTTTCCCACGGCCTTCCTCATCCGCTCCAGATTTTCATAGAAAATCTGTCCGTCACGAAAGACATAGGAGGTCACAATCACATGGGAGGCCCCTGCGTCCAGATATTCCTCCCCATTCTCCGCTGTTATGCCGCCTCCCACTTGAAGCCCTCCTGGATATGCCCGAAGAGCGGCAAGAGCCTGGGCTTTCGTCGCCTCGTAATAAGGGGAATCCTTGCTGTTTAATTGGATGATATGGCCTCCTGATAAGCCGTCCCTCCGATACAGTTCGGCATACCAGGCCGCATCCTGCTCCGACACAAAATTCTCCCTGGCATAATCATGCTCATCCGTGAGGCTGCCGCCTACAATCTGCTTTACTTTTCCGTTGTGAATATCAATACAGGGTCGAAAACGCACGGGAAACTCCCTCCTTTTTGTATGTCCGTCCTATGTACTGCCGCATTTATAACCGGCTTTATTATCATTTTCATTCGATGTGCCGGCTAATTATACTATATTTTCCGCAAAGGCACAAGTAACGAAATAAGCCGCTCCGCATAAACTGTAACAAGAACAAATTACTATGAGGAATTTTTATGCACGAATGTCCCATAAAAGCCGCACAGACAGAAGCCGCTGATAAAGGCCGTCTGCAAATCAATGTTACATCCGCTCTTGGAGCAACGCCCATCTCAGGGGCAAAAGTAGCTATTTACTATACGGGAGAACCGGAGCGGGAACTGGAGGAAGTTACCACCAACGCCTCCGGCCAGACGGAAACTCTGGAGCTTTCCGCTCCCCCTTTGGAATACAGCGTGGAACCCAGTGAGCAGCAGCCCTATTCCGAATACACTATAGAAGTAACAGCTCCGGGCTATGAGTCTGTGGAGGTAGCCGGAGCGGAAATTCTCCCCGAGGTTACCGCCCTGCAGAATATTCAGATGCTTCCCGTTCAGGAAGGACAGGAGTATGAGCGCTTTGTCATTCCCGCGCACACCCTGTTCGGAGATTATCCCCCAAAAATCGCAGAGGCAGAAATAAAACCTATAAACGAGACAGGCGAGATCGTTCTAAGCCGGGTGGTTGTTCCGGAATATGTGATTGTACACGACGGCGTTCCCACTGACAGCTCCGCCGTTAATTACTGGATACGGTATAAGGATTATATCAAAAATGTGGCCTCCAGCGAAATCTATGCAACCTGGAGCGACGCGGCGATCCGAGCGAATATTCTGGCAATTATGTCCTTTACCCTAAATCGTGTGTATACGGAGTGGTATCGCAATAAAGGATACGATTTCACCATCACCTCCTCCACCGCCTTTGACCACAAATGGATCAACGGCAGAAATATCTTTGAAAATATCTCCCGGATTGTGGATGAAATGTTCGGAAATTATCTGTCCCGGCCCAATGTGAAACAGCCCATCCTCACCCAATACTGCGACGGACAGCGTATCACCTGCCCCAATTGGATGAGTCAATGGGGAAGCCAATATCTGGGAGAGCAGGGCTATTCTGCAATTGAAATTCTCCGTAATTACTATGGAAACAGTATTTATATCAACAGCGCGGAAGAGATCTCCGGCGTCCCCTACTCCTGGCCCGGTTCCGATCTGACGGTAGGCTCCCGGGGACAGAAGGTTCTGCAGATGCAGGAACAGTTAAACCGCATTGCACAGGCTTATCCGGCAATGCCCGTAATAGCACAGGACGGGATCTTCGGCCCGGCCACGGAAGAAGCCGTTCGGACCTTCCAGTCTATTTTCGGCCTTCCGGCTACCGGTGTGGTGGATTATCCTACCTGGTATAAAATCTCAGAAATATTTGTAGGCGTATCCAGAATTGCGGAGCTGAATCCTTAAATCAGCAGAAGTACGAAAAGGGATGCTGGCATAATCTGCAGCATCCCCTTAGCTTAAACTCTGCTACCTTGACAAATCAAAACCGAAAAATTCGGCCTCTACACTTTCTTTTTTTGGTTTGGACAGTGAGCTGAAGCACTCTGCAGCAGCCCTTGTTCATTTTCCGGCTTTCCAATTTCTTTCATAAGGATGCCTTTCAAAGCATGCGCCATGGAGGAAGAAGAGCGCCCGCCGATCATTGCCTTCGTAAGCATCATTACCTCCGAAGAAATGCCTGTGGTCCTGGCCGGCTGCGCCCCTGAACTGGAATCCGCAAAAGGACAGACGGAACATCTAACTCACGTACATGATTTCGGCCAGTTTCTTCTGCCCTTTGTGGAAAATATATGCCATTCTGTCTCGGCCGTAAGCGCCAATAAAGGGAAATTGAAAATTGACGGCCTGATTTCCTGGATTCAGGAGAATTATCATCAGGACCTCTCGCTGGAAGATATGGCTGCAAAGATTGGATGCAGCCCCGCCCATACCAGCAAATTATTTAAGAAAGAAATAAATTATGATATTATTACTTACCTGTCCTCCGTCCGCATTCACTATGCCAAAGAACTGCTCCGTACCACAAAAATGACTCTGGAGGAGATTTCGGCTGCCGTGGGTTTTAACCATCAGCAGAGCTTTATCCGAAATTTTTAAAAGTTTACGGGATTTACACCTACGGAATACCGTAATTCTGCCAAATCTACTTCATAAACCGATCAATCGCACCCGTAAGCTCCTCAATGGCCTCGTGATCTCCGCACTCTACCGCGTCCACGAGACAGTGTTCGATGTGATCCTTTAAGATTACCTTGGCCGTATTGTTGATGGCGGCTTTTACTGCGGAGAGCTGCACCAAAACCTCGCTGCAGTCCCGGCCCTCCTCCACCATGCGCTTCACAGATTCCATATGCCCAATGGCCCGGGAGAGGCGGTTTAATACGGCCTTTGTATTTTGATGGGTGTGGGTATGCATGTGGGCATGGCCGTGTTCCTGCTCATGCTTGTGGGAATGTTTCTCCGTATGTTCATGCACATGCGTGTATACAGTTCCGTCTTCTGCAATATGTGTATGCTTTTCGCTCATCCTCTTATCTCTCTTCTCTCTGTTTAATCGGCAGCTTCTTTGTCCCGCAGCGCTTATTCAATACCTCCGGCTTTCCTGTCAACAGCCGGTTTGTCCCTGCCTATTTTTACACTGCGCATTGTCGCCGGGTACATTGTACCATAAGCAAAAAAGAAAAACAATCCGCCCCACGGGGATGAAATTTATACTTTAAGTCCATCCCCAAAGCAAACCGCAGCCAAGTTCTTAAATCTCCCTTGACTGCGGCTTATCCTTACATCATTTACTATTCCTTTACAATTCGCAGTTATTCACTGTCCGCGGGAACGGAATCACATCCCGGATATTCCCCATCCCCGTCAGATACATCACGCACCGCTCAAACCCAAGCCCAAACCCGGAGTGACGCACAGATCCGTATTTCCTGAGATCCAGATAGAACCCATAATCCGCCTCATTAAGCTCAAGCTCCCGCATCCTGGTCACAAGCTTCTCATAATCATCCTCTCTCTGGCTCCCTCCAATGATCTCGCCGATTCCGGGAACCAGACAATCCATAGCCGCCACAGTCTTCCCATCCTCATTCTGCTTCATATAAAAAGCCTTAATCTCCTTCGGATAGTCCGTCACAAACACCGGCCGCTTAAACACCTCTTCCGTCAGATACCGCTCATGCTCCGTCTGCAGATCACATCCCCAGCTCACCTTATAATCAAACTTATCATTATTCTTCTCCAGAATCTCAACAGCCTCCGTATAAGTCACACGCCCGAACTCCGAGTTCATCACACCCTTCAGCCGTTCCAGAAGCCCCTTGTCCACAAACTGATTAAAGAAATCCATCTCCTCCGGAGCCTCATCCAGCACATACTGAATCACATACTTCAGCATAGCCTCCGCAATCTCCATATTATCATCCAGATCCGCAAAGGCCATCTCCGGCTCAATCATCCAGAACTCCGCCGCATGGCGTGTCGTATTGGAATTTTCCGCCCGAAAGGTAGGACCAAACGTATAAATATTCCGAAAAGCACAGGCATACGTCTCCCCGTTCAGCTGCCCGCTCACCGTAAGATTCGTCTCCTTCCCAAAGAAATCCCGGCTGTAATCCACAGCCCCCTCATCCGTCAGCGGCGGATTCTTCGGATCAAGCGTGGTCACCCGGAACATCTCCCCGGCGCCCTCACAGTCACTTCCCGTAATCAGCGGCGTATGCACATACACAAACCCCTGCTCCTGAAAAAACCGATGAATCGCATAAGCAACCAGCGATCTCACCCGGAACACCGCCTGAAACGTATTCGTCCGCGGCCTTAGATGCGAGATTGTCCTCAAATACTCAAAAGAATGACGCTTCTTCTGCAAAGGATAATCCGGCGCAGAGTCACCCTCCACCATCACCGAGTCCGCCTGAATCTCAAAGGGCTGCTTCGCCTCCGGAGTAGCCACCAGCTTCCCCTTCACAATCACCGCCGCCCCCACATTCAGCTTAGAGATCTCCGCAAAATTCTCCATCGTATCATGATAAACCACCTGCAGCGTATTAAAATAAGACCCGTCATTAATCACCAAAAACCCAAAAGCCTTGGACCCCCGGTTGCTCCTCACCCATCCTACGGCCTCAATCTCCTTATCCAGATAAGCCTCACTGTTCTTATACAACTCTTTCACCGTAATAAAGTTCATAATTCAATCCCCTCTATACTCTTAATCTAATCCCGCAATATCCCTCACCAAACTCCTCCGCAAAAGACACCGCATCAAAAACAGCAATCAAAAACACCACACATATTTTGCCATTTACGATAGTATACCTCATTTCTCCCCCACCTGCAACCAAACATTTATGTATTTTTCCCAACCCTTTTCCCGAAATACCCCCTTCACAACTCCGACACCAAAAACCAGCTGCTGTGACTGCCGCAAAAGAAGCCCTATGAATTTTCCAATATCATGTGTCCGGCTGTTCACGTACACTCCGTCTGAGCCGGGCGAACATTGCAAAAAACACCACCGCACCCAAAACCCGAAAAGCAATGTCCGTCCGGAGCAGACGGAGTGTACGTGAACCGTCCGAACACGGATATGGAAAATTCATAGGGCTTCTTTTGTCGCAGTCACAGCAGCGTCCGTCCCCAAAAACATCCGGCGGAAAGCCAAAAAGCCCTCCGCCAGATAAAAGACTCAATCTTCACCTAAGGATTCACAGTCCCGCCATTGGTAGTCGTATTCCCGTTCCCGGTCACATCGTCCACCGCATCCTCAACACCATTCACAACATCATCCACGCCATCCATTACGTCATCACCAAGATCATCCACAACCCCGTCGCCGTTCGTACCGTTCGTAGTACCGTCATTCACAGTACCATTGGTTGTGCCATTGGTTGTACCATTGGTCGTCCCGTTGTTGGTCCCGTTCGTTGTACCATTGGTCGTACCATTGGTCCCATTCGTCGTTCCCTCATTCGTTGTGTCATTCCCCGGTGTATCCGCAGCGTTGTTGTCGGAATTTCCACAAGCCGCGATCACCAGAATCATCACCAAAAGCAGCGCCCCGGCCGTGTACTTTCTGAACATTTTCATAATAAAAGTCTCCTTTCTTGCTCTTTGCTACCATTATGAGCCATTTACAAGACTTTTATTCAGAAACAGAAACTATTTTTGCAGTAATTTTTCAAATTTTTAAGACAACTCAAAAGCTCCCGTATAAAGCTGATAATACTTCCCGCGTTCCGCAATCAAATCTTCATGCGTTCCGCGCTCAATAATCCGCCCCTGCTCCAGAACCATAATCACATCGGAATTTTGCACCGTAGAAAGCCTGTGGGCAATCACAAACACCGTCCTGCCCGTCATCAGACTGTCCATACCCCTCTGAACAATAACCTCCGTCCGGGTATCAATACTGGAGGTGGCCTCGTCAAGAATCAAAACCGGCGGATCGGCAATGGCCGCCCTCGCTATCGTCAGAAGCTGACGCTGCCCCTGTGACAAATTGGCTCCGTCGCCGGAAATCATCGTGTCATAGCCCTGGGGCAGATGACGAATAAAGGTATCCGCTCCGGCCAGCATAGCCGCGCCCTTCACCTCCATATCCGTGGCGTCCAGTTTTCCATAACGGATATTGTCCGCCACGGTGCCAGTGAACAAATGGCTGTCCTGAAGCACCATACCAAGGGAGCGGCGCAGATCCGACTTACGGATCTTATTGATATTAATCCCGTCATACCGTATTTTTCCATCCTGAATATCATAAAAACGGTTGATCAGATTGGTTATGGTCGTCTTGCCTGCTCCCGTGGCTCCCACAAATGCCACCTTCTGGCCGGGCTTTGCAAAGAGCTTGATATCGTGGAGCACCATTTTTTCCTCCGTATAGCCAAAGTCCACGCCGTCCATAACCACATCCCCCTTCACCTCCGTATAGGTAAGGGTTCCGTCGTGATGCGGATGCTTCCAGGCCCAGACGCCGGTACGCTCGGGAACCTCCACAAGCTCCCCGTTTTCATAACGGGCATTGACCAGCGTCACATAGCCGCTGTCCTGCTCGGAAGGCTCATCCATCAGCTCAAAGATACGTTCCGCTCCGGCCAGCGCCATAATAATAGAGTTAAACTGCTGGGCTACCTGGGTAATCGGCTGGGTAAAGCTCCGGTTCAGCTGCAGGAACGAGGCCAGACCGCCTAAAGTCAGACCACCCACGCCGCCGATTGCCAGAAGCGCCCCCACCATTGTAGTCAGCACATAGCTGATATTTCCGATGTTTGCCATAACAGGCATTAAAACACTGGCGTAAATATTGGCATTGCTTGCGCTTTCAAACAGCTGATCGTTCAGCGCCTTAAACTTCCGCTTGGCTTCCTCCTCGTGGCAGAATACCTTTACTACCTTCTGTCCCTCCATCATTTCCTCGATATAGCCGTTGACCGCTCCCAAATCCTTCTGCTGCGCCACAAAATAAGCGCCGGACCTTCCGCCGATATGCTTAATCACCTGGGTCATAATCACAATCATCACCACAACCAGAAGCGTCAGGTGAGGGCTTAGGCTCACCATAGAAATAAATACGCTGACAATGGTGATGCCGGAGGATAAAAGCTGAGGAATACTCTGGCTGATAAGCTGCCGCAGGGTATCCGTGTCATTGGTGTAAATACTCATAATGTCCCCGTGGGAATGAGTATCAAAGTAAGGGATGGACAGGGTTTCCATATGAGAAAACAAATCATTTCGGATTCTCGTAAGGCTCCCCTGAGCTACCGTAATCATCAGACGGTTATAGAGATAGGTGGAAGCCGCTCCCGTCAGATAAATAAGGGCCATCATGGACAATGCCTTTAAAAGAGGGGTAAAATCCGGTGTATCGGAGCCAATCAGCGGCGTTATATAGCCGTCTATCAGGGTCTGCAAAAACAGATTTCCCCGAACATTGGCCAGCACGCCCACCACAATTCCCACAACCACAAAGATACAGTGAACGGGGTATGCCTTTACTACCAGATCAAAGAGGCGCTTCAATGTGCGCCCGGGATTCTTGGCCTTGGGGCCTTTTTTCATTCCTTTTCCATGTCCAATAGGACCTCTTGGGCCTCTCGCCTGATTACTGCTCATCTGCATCTCCTCCCTTCTGCTGAGATTCGTATACCTCGCGGTAAATGGCATTGCTTTCCATAAGTTCCTCATGTGTGCCGATGCCGTCGATCTGCCCATCATTTAATACGATAATTTTATCCGCATCCTGCACGGAGGATACACGCTGGGCAATGATCAGCTTGGTGGTATCGGGAATTTCCTCCCGGAATGCTTTGCGGATCATGGCGTCGGTGTGAGTGTCTACCGCACTGGTGGAATCGTCCAGAATCAAGACCTTCGGTTTTTTCAGCAACGCCCTGGCGATACAGAGACGCTGCTTCTGTCCGCCGGACACATTCGTACCTCCCTGCTCGATGTAAGTGTCGTACTGCTTGGGGAATTTTTCAATAAATTCATGCGCACAGGCCAGCTCGCAGACACGGATAAGTTCCTCGTCCGATGCCTCCTTATCGCCCCACCGAAGATTTTCCTTGATGGTGCCGGAAAACAGGACGTTTTTCTGAAGCACCATTGAAACCTCGTTTCGCAGCGCCTCCAAATCGTACTCCCGGACATCCAGTCCGCCTACCTTTACGCGCCCGCTTGTCACATCGTAGAGTCTGGGAATGAGCTGCACCAGGGTAGACTTAGCGCTTCCGGTTCCGCCTAAGATTCCGATGGTTTCGCCGGAGCGGATTTCCAGATTTACGTGGGACAGGTGGAGATTTTCCTTATCTCCGTGGTAGCTGAAGCAGACGTCTTCAAAGGAGATAGAGCCGTCCTTTACTTCTTTTTGCGCTTTCCCGTCCTCTTTGCTGGTCAGATCACTCTTTTCCTCCAGGACGCCGCAGATACGCTCGGCGGAGGATTTTGCCATAGAGATCATTACCGTGACCATTGCGATCATCATCAGGCTCATGAGAATGTTCATGGTGTAGGTGAACATGCTCATCAGATCGCCGGTGGTCATGCCGCCTACCACAATGGTCTTTGCGCCCAGCCAGGAGAGCAGAATAATACAGGTATACACTGTGAACTGCATAATAGGCATCATGCTGACCATGACCTTCTCCGCACGGATGGAGCAGAGGTACAGGGCGTGGGAGGCTTTTTTGAATTTTTCCGTCTCGTGATCCTCGCGGACGTAAGCTTTTACCACGCGGATACTTGTCAGGTTTTCCTGTACGCTGGCATTGAGTCCGTCGTATTTTTCAAACATTTCCCGGAAGTAGGGGCCTACCTTTCCCATAAGGAAAATAATCACGCAGCCCAGGAAAATAAGTGCGCCTAAGAATACCAGGGCCAGGCGCGCGTTGATGAGAAATGCCATCGTCATTGCCGTTATCAGTGTGATGGGCGCCCGGGTGAACATACGCATAATCATCTGAAATGCATTCTGTATGTTGGTTACGTCTGTGGTCAGTCTTGTTACCAGGCCGGCTGTGGAGAAGCGGTCAATGTTGGAGAAGGAAAACTCCTGTATCTGGCCGTACATGGCTTCCCGCAGATTTTTTGCAAAGCCGGTGGAGGCGATAGAAGCCTGCTTCGCTGCCATAGCTCCGCAGAACAGGGAGGCAAAGGATACGGCCAGCATAACCAGTCCTACCTTTACCACGTAGCTCATATTTCCTGTGCCGAGACCGTCGTCGATGATGCTTGCCATCAGACGGGGGATGATCATTTCCAGAATGACCTCCACGATTATGAAAACAGGAGCTGATATTGCTATATTTTTGTATTCGCCGATGTATTTTTTTAGTGTTTTGAGCATATAAACCTCCTATTAAAAGTCGCTGCGCGACGGCGCTAAAGGGTAAAGCCGCATAATCTTATTCCAGTTCTGACAAGCTTTTTAGTACCCGCTCCAGCAGTTCGGAGAACTGTCTGCGCTCCTCTTCTGTCATGCAGCCGTAGATTTTGTCGTCCATCTGGTGCATTTCTTCGCGCATCTCCTGCATCAGACAGCGGCTTTTTTCCGTCAGCTCTATGATACGGAAGCGCTTGTCGTCTTCTTTTGTTTTCCGTACAATAAAGCCTTTCTCCTCCAAACGGTTTAAAATCCCTGTGACGGTTGGATTTTTTAAGTGAAACCATTTTTCAATCTCCCGCTGATGAATCGGCTCTCCCTCGTGGAAGCCCAGATAAAAAAGGATTTCCTGCTGGGATGAGGTGAGGTTGTATTTCAGCAGATGCTTATTTCTTCTTTCCTCAAAGGTTTTATGAATCATTTTGAGCTGTTTGTTAATTGTATTCAGCTCTCTTTGCATAAGACTGTCACCTCCTTTTTTGATGGAGTGTATCTTTGAAAATTTAATGAATATGGTATCCTGTTCTTGGAGCTTATTGCTATAAAGTTCGGAAGTAAAATGTTTTGTATTCTTTATTGGCTTGACGCATAATCCTGGGCGCAAAAATATATAGCGTGATATGCATTAAATATATATCACGCTATATATTAATACCCAAATGTTGGATTGTCAATAATGGAATTATGAAAATTTTGTGAAATTCATTTCCTTTCCTATCACAATTGCCTTTGCATTGGCGCTGTGGCCGATCTCGTTTGTCTTGGCAATGGGCAGTTCTTTTCCTGCATACCGCTTTACCAGCTCTGTCATGGAGGGGAGGGCTTTTTCCTCTTCCATCTTTGTAAAGGTTCCCAGAAGGATTCCGTTTATCTGTTCGAATACGCCTATTTGCTTTAACTGATTCAGATAGGCCGTCATCTGGGGAACAAGGCCGCCGAGACTTTCCAAAAGCAGGATTTTTCCATTCATGTCCGGCCAGTAAGGGGTGCCTGCCAGCTTCAAAAGGCAGCGGATGTTTCCGCCCACGACGATGCCCTGCATGGAGTCCTTTTGTATCATGCTGTAACGGAAGGAAAATAAGTCCGGTTTTTCCTCGAATATGCTTGCGGAAAAATTGGCTGCCTGCTCCTGTGCGTCCGGGGAGATGAGATTCCGCACCTGGTAAAGTACGGACTGCTTTTTTGTTTTTGTATAGATTGCATTTATGATTGTTGTCAGATCGCTGTAACCCCAGAATACGGCATTGCTTTTGGCTATTGCATCGTAGTCCAGAAAGGGAAGAACCTCATTGGCGATATCGCCGCCGGAGATGTCAAAAACCGCCCGGATCTCCGGGTTTAGGTAAAAGCGCATCAGGCTTTCGGCACGTTCTTTTCCTGTGCCGCTGAAGACGGATTCCTTTTCGTAGATGCAGTTTCCGAGGATAGGGATTAGGCCGAGATCTGATAGGGTGGATTGCAGCTTGTTTAGTTTTTCACGGTATGTTTGCGGCTGCGCATTGGAACAGGATACTATGGCTGTTTTACTTCCTTTTTTCATCTTAATACTTCCTTTTATTAAGTAAATTGTATCATTTATACTCTTTTTACAAATTACCCTAAAAGGAACCGCCAGTTCGGACAGCCCCTTTTCAAAATCTTATTCTTTTACCGCACCGATTAATTCATTTACATCGGCAACCTGATATTTTTTCATATAATCCAGAATCCCCTCCGCCGTCTCTTTTCCTGCAAAAGGATTTGAGAAGTTGGCAGCGCCCACGGAAACTGCGGTTGCCCCTGCTAAAAGAAATTCCACCGCATCCTCTCCGTTACGGATCCCCCCCATTCCAATCACCGGAAGGGATACGGCGTGAGCCGCCTGATATACCATCCTAACCGCAATGGGTTTGATGGCCGGTCCGGACAAGCCTCCCGTTTTATTCGCCACGGCAAAGGTGCGCTTATGTATGTCAATCTTCATACTGGTTAGTGTATTGATCAGAGAAATCACATCCGCACCGCCGGCCTCAGCCGCCTTTGCCATCACCGTAATATCTGTTACATTTGGGCTAAGCTTCATAATAATCGGCTGTTTTGCGCACTTTTTTACTTCCCTGGTAATTGTTTCCAGCGCTGACGGGTCCTGTCCGAAGGCAATGCCTCCTTCCTTCACATTGGGACATGATACATTGATTTCCAGCATGTCCACCGGCTGATCCGAAAGCTTTTCTACCACTTCACAATAGTCCGTAATACTTTTTCCACAGACATTCACAATCAGCCTTGTATCAAATTGTCTGATAAAGGGAATATCTCTCTCAATAAAAACATCCACACCCGGATTCTGCAGGCCGATGGCATTGATCATGCCGCTGTGAGTTTCCGCAATACGGGGTGTTGCATTGCCGGCCCAAGGTGCATTGGCAACTCCCTTAACCGTAATCGCTCCCAAAAGACCCAGATCGTAAAATTCGCTGTATTCTTTTCCGGATCCAAAGGTTCCGGATGCGACCATAACCGGATTTTTAAGCTCCACCCCCGCAAGATTTACTCTTGTTTTGTATTCCATGCTTTCCTTCTCCTCTCAAATTTCAATTTCTTCCGCCGAAAATACCGGTCCGTCCTTGCAGACGCGTTTATTCTTCACATGTGTGTAGCCGTCCGTTTCCTTTGACTTGCAAACACAGCCCAGACAGGCGCCTACTCCGCAGGCCATACGCTCTTCCAGAGAGAGGAAGCAGTCCATTCCCTGTTCTATTGCATATTCCTTCAGCGCGCGCAGCATGGGAGTCGGACCACAGGCAAAGACAGCGTCTGCCGTCAGTTCATTTTCCCAAACGGCATCCAGTACATTGCCTTTTGTTCCCAAGCTGCCATCCTCCGTAGCAATATACACAGTTCCGTTCTGTTCCAATTCTTTTTTCAAAAACAGTTCACTGTTTCGGTAGCCAGCTACAATCTGCTTTTCCCCGGAAAGCTGACGGGAAAGCTCTACCATCGGAGGTATGCCAATGCCTCCGCCAATCAGCAATACCTTCCGGTAGCCCTTGTCCAAAGGAAAACCGTTGCCCAGAGGACCTACGACATTCAATGTATCTCCGGCCCGGCATGCCGAGAATTCTTCCGTTCCTTTTCCTGCCACTCTGTATACAATCCGAATTCTCCCCTGCCCCTTATCCGCCTCGCAGATACTGATAGGCCGGGGAAGCATGCGGCTTGCATCATTGCAATATATGGAAAGAAACTGTCCCGGAACCGCCAAAGCAGCAATTTGACCGGCTTGAAGCCACATACTGTAAATATCCGCAGCAATCTTTTTTTGTTCCGTAATTACTGCAAGTTCTTTGTATTTCATCTCCATATCCTCCTGATACTGATTACTTTTTTATTTCGGCTCGATAATATCCATTCTTCAGCAGCCATTCTTCCATCAGTATACCATATTCCATTTTATTTTTTAAACTAAATTTGAGACAAGTATTTCTTATGCACCTTTAAGCTTTTCTCTTCGGTAAAGCAGCCCGCAAATCAGGCTTCCCATCACCACACACCCCAAAATCATCAGCGCGCAATGCATGAAAAAGGTATCCGGCAGAATGGTGATCACCGGATCGGTTACCGGATCAAAAATCCAGTAATCATTGTTAAATGCCAGATGATGAAATGCTACGAAAGCCCAATCCCAATTCAGTGCCACCAGAATCCCTAACACGGCCGGCAAGGCCACGGCTAAAATCGAGGTCAGCTTCAGATATTTATACTCTCTTCTGCGGAAACAGAACACAATACCTGCCGTACTCAATACGGTGCCTGCTATTGCCATGTATTTAAACAGATTAAATATATCGCGCACCTCTTCAAAGTGAATCCTTCCCGGTTCTGACATGGCCAGACCGGGAAATTCCAGGCGCCCGCCGCCAAAGGACATGTTATAATCAATCAGCACATCATAATTATCCCGAATCTCCTCCCTGGAATACCCGGACTGCTCCGGAATATTCAGTGCGGAAATATCCAGATAATAGAGGGGCCGAAAAGCCAGCGTAAATACCACGGACACAGAAATAATGGTCAGTGTCAATACAAGGGCCAGTACTGTGTGAAATGCAAGATTATTCTTTTTCATCCTATTTTATCCTCCACCTGTTCTGCAGTCTCCCAAAACGGAAAAACCTCGCCAACCCTCAAGACTCCTCTCGAAAATCGGCAAGGTTCTTACTTCGCTTCCGGTTCACCCGCTCATCCAATCACATCGCTCATATCATACCGGCCCGCAGGCTTACCGGCCAGAAACTTCGCCGCCTGTACGGCTCCCTTTCCGAAAACCGCTCTGGAATAAGCCCGATGCTCAAAGGTCAGCACTTCGTCCGTTCCTGCAAAAATCACATCGTGATCCCCTACAATGGTTCCCCCGCGCACAGCCGAGATTCCAAGCTCCCTGGCCTCCCGCTTTTTACGCACCTGGCTTCTGTCATACACATAGGTATATGCTCCGCCCTCCGCCTCATTGATGGCGTCCGCAAGGGCGATGGCCGTTCCGCTGGGCGCGTCAAGCTTTTGATTGTGGTGTTTCTCCACAATCTCAATATCAAAGCCTGCCTCCGACAGGACCGGCGCCGCCTCCTTCAAAAGCTTCAAAAGAAGATTAATCCCCACGGACATATTTGCGGACTTTAAAACGGCAGTCTTCCTGGCAGTCTCCTCTGCCTTCTCAAGCTGCGCCTTGGAAAGCCCCGTGGTGCACAGAACCACCGGCAGCTTCCTGGCCGCACAATAATCAAGCAGCCCCTCAACCGCACCTGCATTAGAAAAATCAATTGCCACATCCGCCTCCACATCACAGTCCCCAATATCCGAAAATACGGGAAACGGATTGGACACACCGTCAAAGGTATCCACGCCTGCCACAATCTCCGCTTCCGCATCTTCCTTCAGCAGGCCCGCAATCATCTGTCCCATCCGGCCGTTACAGCCGTGCATCAGTACTCTAATCATTTATTTAACCTCGATTCCGAAATCAATCATTGCTTTCTTAAGATTCTCCCTGTGCTCCGGCTCCATCTCGGTAAGCGGCATCCGCAAAGGTCCCGCCTCCATACCCATCATATTGAGCGCCGCCTTCACGGGAATGGGATTCACCTCACAGAACAGTTGATCCACCAGGGGGATCGCCCGAAGCTGTATCTCACGGCTGCCTGCAATATCACCCTCCAGAAACCTGGCCACCATATCATGGGTTTCCTTAGGAGCCACATTCGAAAGCACGGAAATCACGCCGTATCCCCCCAGTGACAGCAGAGGAACCACCTGATCGTCATTTCCGGAATACAGCTCGATACATCCGTCCGCAAGCTCCATCAGCTTCGCCACCTGCGAAATATTGCCGCTGGCTTCCTTGATGCCTACTATATTCTTCACATTCTTAGCAAGCTCCACGGCAGTCTGAGGCTGAATATTACAGCCAGTCCGGCCGGGAACATTGTACATAATGATCGGCAGTTTTACGGAATCGGCAATGGCCGTATAGTGGACGATCAATCCCTTCTGAGTAGCCTTATTGTAGTAAGGCGTTACAATCAGCAGAGCATCCGCCCCATATTTTTCCGCCTCTTTGGACAGGTAAATTGCCGTCTCCGTACAATTGGAGCCTGTTCCTGCAATCACCGGAACTCGGCCTGCCACATGATCAATCGTGAACTTAATTGCCTCCAGATGCTCCTCATGGGTCAAAGTGGAAGACTCCCCCGTGGTGCCGCAGATCACAATAGCGTCCGTGTGATTTTCAATCTGATAGTCCAGAAGCTCCGCAAGCTTCGGAAAATTAATCTCTCTGTTCTCTGTAAACGGTGTGACAATCGCCACCGCCGCTCCCTTAAAAATAGCCATAGCCTACCTCCATTCGAATCAAAAGTGGGGCCGACCCTTACCGAAGTCCGCCCCTAAAGAATCGCTCTTTTACCATGAATTCTTTTTGATAGCGCCCCATCAGTGTCTGATGACAGTCATATACCTCTTCGGCATATGCCCAAGAAACCGCCTGCAGAAAGCCGTCTCTTTCGGCGTCCGCCCCTTTTCCTCTCCTTCCTCTATGTCTGCCATATCCGAAAAGGTACTCTTGGAGAACGCAACCTCTATCATGCTTGTATGAAATTGTCCATATTAGTCTTACTGTACCACACGGCTATTTGATTGTCAACGAAATTTCCTCCGATTCCAGCACCTTATTTCAAAGTGTCAATCTTCACCACATCATCGGCATATGGATAAAGGGATTCGCACATATTGATTCCCGTAAGAACCAGCTCCATGCTCTCGTCCTTCGTCTCAACCAGGGCCTTCAGCTCCTCCTCCGTGATAATCTCCCTGTCCACCAGTCCCAGAACCTCGTCCAGGATCAGAAGGTCGCACCCGTCCGTTGTCATCACCTTTCTGGCAAAATTCAAGCCGTTACGGATATTCACGGCCTCCTCCGCCTGCTGCTCCGGTGACAAGGACTGATAATCCACATCCCACTTTTCAAAGGAAAAAACCTTAATATCCGGCTCCAGACGCTTGATAAACTCATCCTTTTCCTTCACCTTTCCCTTAAGGAAACGGATGATAATCACGGACTTTCCATTGCTGGCTCCGGTAATTCCCCGGCCAATAGCAGCAGAGGTCTTGCCCTTTCCTTCGCCGCAGATAATCATAATCTGTCCCTTCACCATCCCTGCACTCCTTTCCTGCTCCCGAAACCAAAGGCCGGAGCATCAGATGTCGTGTTGTAATCTCGGTATTGTGTAATGCATCTATCATACACCAATTACGCAGGAAATGCAAATTTTTCCGTATTATCAAGCTATAATCGCGTCCGAATACAGGAATTAATTCTCCTGATAATCCAATTTGCTCACCGAAACCTCATAGGCCACTCTCTTTTCCGATTCCTCTTCATCTATTTTCTTTACATATTCCCGGCTCTGTATCCTGCCCCAGATCTGAGCATGGCCGCCCACCTCAAAGCCGGAGGCAAAACGGGCGTTTCTGCCCCAGCAGATACAGGGAATATAATCTGATTTTCCATAGGGGCGGTTCACCGCAATCAGCAAATCCGCAATCTCCCTGCCCAGAGGAGTTTTCCGATAAACAGGCGTCTTACATATGTATCCGTCCAGATAAATCTGGTTGGTTTTTGCATTTTCCACCTCATCCTCCAAAAATTCCACCTCTCTGGCAAACACAGACAGCACCAGTCTGTTCTTCTTCTCTTCGTGCCTGTTGTAGGAGCGGAACTGGCCGGCCACCCGGATGTACTCTCCGGTATAATCCTCTTCCACATTGATCAGCCGCTCTGAAATCATGACCGGAATAATATCCGCCGAATCGCTCAGACGCCTTACCAGTACATCCATCATGTAAAAGCCCTCCCCGAAGACCTCATGGCTGAATGTAAATTCCGAAACAATTTCTCCGATTACCGACACTTGGTTGTTTTCAATGACCTTATCTGACATTACGCAAGTTCTCCCTTCTTCTTCTTGTATTTTGGTATCTTTACATATATATGAAGAAGAAAACGGCTTTAGAACCATTTTCCGGAAAATTAATAATTTTTTTATTTCCCGGGTCATTTTCCTGTTGTATTCCCGCATAAATGTGGTAAACTGTATAAGTTAATGATACAAAAACAAGAAAAAGTGCGGCGCCGTATTCATTATGAAATTACCCTTGCGGATAATGACATTTACGCAATCATGAATACGATGCGGTCCGAGCAGTTATGAGGAAGCAGTTATGAAAAGAGAAGACATTCGAAATATTGCAATTATTGCCCATGTAGACCATGGAAAAACCACTCTGGTGGATGAGCTGTTAAAGCAAAGCGGCGTATTCCGCGCCAATCAGGCGGTGGCCGAGCGCGTAATGGACTCCGGCGACATTGAACGGGAGCGCGGCATTACCATCCTCTCCAAAAATACGGCAGTTACCTATAAGGACATCAAAATCAATATCATTGATACGCCGGGCCATGCGGATTTCGGCGGTGAGGTGGAGCGTGTTCTCAAGATGGTCAACGGCGTCATTCTGGTAGTAGACGCCTTTGAGGGTTCTATGCCCCAGACCAAGTTTGTGCTCCGCAAGGCCCTGGAGCTGGAGCTTCCGGTGATCGTCTGTATCAATAAAATTGACCGGCCGGACGCAAGGCCCGCGGAGGTGATTGACGAGGTTCTGGAGCTTCTGATGGATCTGGACGCATCGGACGCGCAGCTTGACTGTCCCTTTGTCTTTGCCTCTGCAAGAGACGGCTACGCGCTCCGGAATCCGGAGGATGAACCGAAGGACATGACGCCTCTCTTTGAGACAATTATCAACGCCATTCCCGCTCCCGAAGGGGATCCGGAGGCCGGAACCCAGGTACTGATCAGCACCATCGACTATAATGAGTATGTGGGGCGCATCGGCGTCGGCAAGGTGGACAACGGCTCTATCCGGGTCAATCAGGAGATGGTGATGGTCAACCACCACGATCCCGATCAGTGCAAAAAGGTAAAGATCAGTAAGCTCTACGAATTTGACGGTCTGAATAAGGTGGATGTAACGGAAGCCGGTATCGGCTCCATCGTAGCCATCTCCGGCATTGCGGATATCCGTATCGGAGATACTCTGTGCTCCCCGGATGACCCTAGGCCCATCCCCTTCCAGAAAATCTCCGAGCCCACCATCGCCATGCATTTTCTGGTAAATGACAGCCCCCTTGCGGGAAAGGAAGGAAAATATGTCACCTCCCGCCATCTGCGTGACCGTTTGTTCCGGGAGCTGAATACGGACGTCAGCCTCCGGGTGGAGGAGACGGAAACTACCGAATGTTTCAAAGTATCGGGACGGGGCGAGCTTCATTTATCCGTCTTAATAGAAAATATGCGCCGCGAGGGCTATGAATTCGCCGTAAGCAAGGCGGAGGTTCTCTACCGTACGGATGAAAAGGGACATAAGCTGGAGCCCATGGAGCGCGCCTACATTGATGTGGACGACGAGTATTCGGGAAATGTTATTCAGAAGCTCGGGGAACGCAAGGGCGAGCTGCTGAATATGAACAGCAACGGCAGCGGCTCCACACGTCTGGAATTCCTCATTCCCGCCCGGGGCCTGATTGGATACCGGGGCGAATTTCTCACGGACACCAAGGGAACCGGCGTGCTGAATACGATTTTCGAGGGCTACGGCCCCTACAAGGGAGACATTCAGTACCGCAAGCAAGGGTCGCTGATTGCTTTTGAAGCCGGAGAAGCCATTACCTACGGTCTCTTTAACGCCCAGGAGAGAGGCTCTCTCTTTATCGGCCCCGGCGAAAAGGTTTATGCCGGTATGGTCATCGGCCAGAACGGCAAGGCGGAGGATATTGAGCTGAATGTATGCAAGACCAAAAAGCTGACCAACACGCGTTCCTCCAGTGCGGATGAGGCCCTGAAGCTGACACCGCCCAGAGTTTTAAGCCTGGAACAGTGTCTGGAGTTTATTGATACGGACGAGTATCTGGAGATTACGCCCAAGTCCTTAAGAATCCGCAAGAAGATCCTGGATCCCACTCTCCGAAAGAGAGCCGCAATGAATCATAAATAGTTTTCTTTTTCTAAATTTTGTGTTACAATGGAGAGCATAGGAGGTTATTCTATGAAAAACCAGAGACATAAACGTAAAGAAATCTATTCCGTTCTTATGGTCTCCAACACAGATGGAAAAAGCAGACAGTTCCAGGTTTCCGCTTTTACACTTCGTCTTTGTGCCGGTCTCATCGTCGGCCTCTGTCTTGTCATAGGCTGGCTCATCTACCAGGCCTCCGTGGCTGACGGAGTGCGGCAGGTTCTCCGACAGGAGGTCGCCGCTTTGAAGGAACAGCTTCAAACTCTTGAGACGGAACGGGAAGACCTGACAAAAGATAAATTGACACTTGCTGCGGAGAATGAGGCCTTACGCCGTCAGACCGAGGCTGCGGATGTACCGGAGGAAGAGCCCCGGGAAGAAGAATCGGAGGATGCTGCGGATCCCGCCTTTCCCAGCCTATACCCCTCCGACGGCGCCGGTATTTTGAAAACATCCTATTCGGAGGAGCAGCCCTACATTGCCATCAGCGCTTACACGGACGGCCATATTGTTGCCGCCGGGAACGGCGTCGTGACAGCCGTCAGCTCCGATGACACATATGCTCATATTATTGAGGTGGAACATGAAGGGGGCTATAAGACACGCTATCTGCTTCACCAGGACTGTGAAGTAAACACGGAGGAGGGCGCACAGGTAGAAGCCGGAGATACGTTAATGACCATTACATCCGATGACTGTCAGCTGGACTATCAGGTTCTTTTAAATGATGAGCCAATTGATCCGCTTTCCGTTATTGATGCAAAAGGATAAACAGCGGCAGAATGCTGCGGATAAGTTAAGGAGGATTTTAACATGTTAGGAAAAAGCAAACCAGCCATCACTACTTCTACGGCAGAAACACAGACTGCCAAGATTGGTACTATCATTGGCCCCGGAGCCATATTCAAGGGCGACATCACCGCACCGGAAGCTATCCGTATCGATGGAACACTCACCGGCAACTGCGTATGCAAGGGTAACTTAATTCTCGGAACTGAGGGGCAGATCAAGGGCAATATCAAGGCTCAGAATGTGATTCTTTCCGGTAAGGTTGTAGGTGATGTGGATTCCTCCGGAAAACTGGAGCTGCTTTCCACCGGCAAGCTGTCCGGTAACATCACGGCCCGCTCCCTTGTCATTGATGAGGACGCATTCTTCGACGGCAGATGCGCCATGGTAACAAACCATGCGGCTGCACTGGAGATTGAGGAAGAGGAGCCGGAAGAGGATGTCCAGGAAGACGGTAAGGCAAGCGTGGATAAGTACTAAAAATGGTTCTCCATGGATTTTTTACATATTATTAAAACGGGTGCCGGATTTTTCCGGCACCCATTTGCTTTATAACTTCTATATTCCGGTCCGCTCTACACTTCAAACAGCAGATCCCCGTAGGAAGGCATCGGCCACATATCCTTTGCCACAAGCATTTCCAGTTTGTCTACCGGCTGACGCAGAGCTTCCATAGCCGGAACCACCACATTCTGAAAATATACCGCCCGTTCTCTTCCCTCCTTCTTTCCCTGAGAGTCATCCGTCACCTCCGTAAGCTTCCGAAGGGCCGCCTTTGTAGCCGCAAGCAGGGAAGAACACTCCTTTAAAAGATCGATCTGCACGCTGATATTGGCCTCCCCGCAGGCCTGCCGAATCTGATTCACGGAGGTTGCAAGGGCCGTGGTATATTGGAGAACTGCGGGAATAATATGCTTGCTGGCAATATCAATCATGGAGCGGGCCTCAATGTTAATGGCCTTGGCATAGGTCTCATATTGAATCTCCGCACGGGATTCCAGTTCCGCTCTGGTAAATACGCCGAAGCGCTCAAACAGCTCCACGGTTTTCGTTTCTGTCAATACCGGGATAGCATCCACCATCGTCTTAATATTAGGAAGTCCCCGGCGCTTCGCTTCCTCCACCCATTCCTCCGAGTAGCCGTTGCCGTTGAATACAATCCGCTGATGCTCCGAAGCATACTTTTTAATCAGATCATGGACCGCCATATCAAAGTCCTTCGCCTTCTCCAGGCAGTCACAGGCTTCGGAAAATGCCTGAGCCGCTATGGTATTGAGCACCACGTTAGGCGCCGCTATGGAATCCCTGGAACCCACCATACGAAACTCAAACTTATTGCCCGTAAAGGCAAAGGGAGAAGTACGGTTCCGATCCGTAGCATCCTTGGCAAAGTCGGGAAGTGTCTTAACCCCTGTGTGCAGATGACCTCCCCGCAGACTGTGAGTAGCCTCACCGGTGCTGATTAGCTGTGAGAGCACATCCTCCAGCTGTTCCCCAAGATAGACGGAAATAATCGCCGGAGGCGCCTCACTGGCTCCCAAGCGGTGGTCATTGCCCACATCCGCCGCAGATTCCCGAAGAAGGGCCGCATGATCATCCACCGCCTTTAAGATGCAATTCAATATCAGAAGAAACTGTATGTTCTCATGGGGGGTCTTTCCCGGATCCAGGAGGTTGATCCCATCATCCGTAATCAGCGACCAGTTGTTGTGCTTTCCGGAGCCGTTAACTCCGGCAAAAGGCTTTTCATGGAGCAGGCATTGGAGCCCGTGCTGATAGGCGGCCTTTTTCAAGGTCTCCATGACAAGCTGATTGTGATCCACCGCCACGTTGCACTCCGCATAGATGGGGGCAAGCTCATGCTGACCGGGAGCAACCTCATTGTGCTGTGTCTTGGCGGACACACCGAGCTTCCACAATTCTTGGTTCACATCCTCCATAAAATCGGCAATCCGTTCCCGGATAACCCCGAAGTAATGATCGTCAAGCTCCTGTCCCTTGGGAGGCATGGCACCGAAGAGGGTACGCCCGGTAAAAATCAGATCCTTGCGCTTCAAGTACTTTTCCCGATCCACCAGGAAATATTCCTGTTCGGCTCCTACGGAGGGCGTTACTCTCCGGGAGGTTTCATTTCCAAAGAGGCGCAAAAGACGAAGGGCCTGCCTGTTAACGGCCTCCATGGAGCGCAGAAGCGGCGTTTTCTGATCCAGAGCCTCTCCTTTATAGGAGCAAAAAGCCGTAGGTATGTACAGAATGGCTCTGGAGCCGTCCGCATCCTTTTTTACAAAGGCCGGCGAGGTACAGTCCCAGGCCGTATACCCCCTTGCCTCAAAGGTAGCCCTTAAGCCGCCTGAGGGAAAAGAGGAGGCGTCCGGCTCTCCCTTCACAAGCTCCTTTCCGGAAAACTCCATCAGAACCTTACCGTCGGTCTTGGGCGCCGAGAGAAAGGCATCGTGCTTTTCCGCAGTCGCTCCGGTCAGCGGCTGAAACCAATGGGAGTAATGGGTGGCTCCCTGTTCGATGGCCCACTCCTTCATCTCATGAGCCACCACATCGGCTACTGCCAGATCCAGTTCTTTTCCCTCCTGTATGGTCAGCTTCAGCTCCCGGTAAATTTTTTTCGGCAGACGCTCCTGCATCACCGTATCATTAAATACATTTTCTCCGAATAATTTCGATATATTAATCTTCTCAGCCATTCTATTCTCCCCCGCAGGTTTTACTGTCCTAAAATCATACGAAAATACCGGGAAACAAGACAGCTGACTTATTTCCCGGCGCCCCGAATATTTTTCTGCTTAAGCTTTTCCTACGGAACCGAAGATCTCCATCTTCTCCTTCACAGTTTCCTTGATTGCCTCAAAGCCGGGAGCCAGAAGCTTTCTCGGGTCATAGCCCTTGCCCTGCTGATCCTTGCCCTCTTCCACATACTTTCTGGTTGCGGCTGCGAAGGATAACTGGCACTCGGTATTCACATTAATCTTGGATACGCCCAGATCAATGGCCTTCTTAATCATATCGGTAGGAATTCCCGTACCTCCGTGAAGCACCAGAGGCATCTCGCCGGTAAGCTGCTGAATGGCATCCAGAGTCTCGAAGCTTAAGCCTGCCCAGTTCTCCGGATATTTTCCGTGAATGTTGCCGATTCCGGCTGCAAGGAAATCAATGCCAAGATCTGCGATAGCCTTGCACTCCTTGGGATCCGCACACTCGCCCATGCCGATGACGCCGTCTTCCTCGCCTCCGATGGAGCCGACCTCCGCCTCCAGGGAAATGCCCTTGTCCGCGCAGACCTTTACCAGTTCCTTGGTCTTCTCGATATTCTCCTCAATGGGATAGTGAGAGCCGTCAAACATGATAGAGGAGAATCCTGCCTCGATGCACTTGTAGCATGCGTCATAGCTGCCGTGATCCAGGTGAAGAGCCACGGGAACGGTGATGTTCAGCTCCTCAAGCATGCCGTTTACCATGCCTACCACAGTCTTATAGCCTGCCATGTACTTTCCTGCACCCTCGGATACGCCGAGAATCACGGGAGAATTATTCTCCTGTGCGGTCAGAAGTACTGCCTTGGTCCACTCCAGGTTGTTAATGTTGAACTGGCCTACCGCATAGTGGCCTGCCTTTGCTTTCTTAAGCATTTCCGCTGCTGATACTAACATTGTACTTTACCTCCGTTTTTTATAGATACTCTTTTTCATACCTGTCCATTATATATGATCCGGCCGGTGTGTTGCAAGATTTTTTTCACAGGTTATACTCTTTCTGCACTCCTTTGTCACACGAATCTCCACGGCCCTGGGGTTGTTGGAAATCGTCACGGATCTGTGCTCGCCCCCGAACTCTCCGTCCAGTGTCCAGGGAATGGGTTCCTGTGCTTCTACCTCAATCCGGGCACTGCGGAAGGAATACATGTATTTGCTGTCTATCTCCTTTACCAGAAGTGCCGCCAGAATATCCTGGAGCTCCATCGCATTCTTCGGCCTGCGGATGAAGGTCACCTCATACACGCCGTCGTCAAAGACCACATCCTTGCCTATGATTCCCTTAAATCCCCCTACGGACTTGGAATTGGTCACCATGCCGAAGAGGAAGTCTCCCTCAAAGCTCATTTCGCTGCTTGTCACCTTGAGCTGATAAGACTTTACATTGTAAATGCTTTTCATGCCCTCCAGAATATAGGCCATCTGTCCCAGAACATTCTTGATCTCCTGCTTAGTGGAGTAGGATACCCCCGTAAAAATGCCGAAAGCCGCGATATATATAAAGCTGTTATCATTAAAAGAACCCACATCACAGAGAAAATTTTCTCCCTGTACGGCGATCCGCGCCGCCTCTTCCATATTGACGGGGATCTTTAAGGACCTTGCAAAATCATTGCAGGTGCCTGCCGGAATATAGCCGACGGGAACCTTATGCTTCCGGCGCATCATTCCGGTTACTACCTCGTCAAGTGTTCCGTCTCCGCCGCTGCACACCACCAGATCATAGCCCTCCGGCATCTGCTCCATCTGTTCCACAGCATCCCCCGCCCCTCCGGTGGGGTACACCGTCAGTTCATATCCTGCATCCGCCATCACCTTCAGAATCCCGTAAAGCTTCCCCTTAATATGCTCCTTCCCGGCATGGGGATTGTAAATAAAATATAATTTCTTACTCGGCCACTTCACAGCCCTCACCTCTCCTATTCCGATTCCGTAATATCTCTTCCGGTACATCTTTATGAAATCAGTCTCCGGCACAAATGCATATGCCTGTAAATTGATTTGTACGGAATATTACTGTTTAAGCAAAAATTGAACCCAGGATAGTATACGATAAAATGGTCATAATAAACGCGGCCAGAAGCACTCCCAGGATCACCGCCGGAAATGCTTTCTTAAAGCGGATTCCCAGAAGGGCCGCAATCAGAGAACCTGTCCAGGCGCCTGTCCCCGGCAGGGGAATTCCCACAAAGAGCAGCAAGCCCCAGAATTCATATTTTTCAATCTGATCCTTTTTATTCATCGCCCGGCTTTCCAGCTTTTCCACCATGGGGCGGAACAGCTTTGTCTTTTTCAGCCAATTGAAAATCGCCGTGATAAACAGTAAGATAAAGGGAACAGGAATCAGATTTCCCACAATACAGATAGGAATGGCCCGCCACATCTCCACATCCAGAAATGCCGGTCCCGCCGCCAGAAGGCCTCCTCTCAGCTCCAGTATGGGAATCATGGAAATGATAAAAATAACCAGCTCCTTTGCCGCACTTCCTCCCAGATTTTCCACAAACCATTGTACCAATGTCTCTGTCATCGTTTCATATCCTTTCTCACCGGTGTACTTTTCCGCTGCCGGTTATCCTGCAAAATGGTAACATTGCTTTCATCCGCTTCATTATCTAAGCCGTGATCTCCCCCAGGGCTTTTAGAAGCGTATCCATCTCTTCGTCCGTTCCTATGGTAATCCGAAGGTAATTCCGAAGTCTTGGGGCGTCAAAATAGCGCACATAGATGCGCCTCTCCCGAAGAGCTTTAAAAATCTCTCCTGCCGGACAGGTCTCATGAGAAGCAAAGATAAAATTCGCTCCCGAATCGGGAAAGTGAAAGCCCAAAGCCTTAAGCTCCTTTTTCGTCCGTTCTCTGGTTGCCGTAAGCCTCTTAAGATTCTCCTGAAAATACGCCTCATCCCTCACCGCAGCCGTTCCCAGCTCCAGAGCCGCCCGGCTCATGGTGTAGGAGTTGAAGGAGTATTTCACATCATTCAGGTATTTGATCAGGAGGGGACTTCCTACCGCAAAGCCAATGCGCATTCCGGCCATGGAGCGGGATTTGGAAAAGGTCTGAACCACCAGAAGGTTATCATACCGATCCACAAGCTCCATGGCGGAGGGACCGGCAAAGTCCACGTAAGCCTCGTCCACAATCACAATCACATCGGGATTCCTGCGGATAATCTCTTCCACCTGGCCAAGCTCCATATAGAGCCCTGTCGGAGCATTGGGATTTGGAAAAATGATGCCTCCGTTCTCCCGAAAATAATCCTCCTTTACAATGCGGAATTCCTCATCCAGAGCTGGACGCTCATAAGGGATTCCGAACAGCTCCGCCCACACGGGGTAGAAAGAATAGGTGATGTCGGGAAACAGCACCGGCCTGCCGGAATTGAAAAAGGTTAAAAAAGCCATTGCCAGTACATCATCCGAACCCACACCCACAAAAAACTGTTCCTTCGGCCTCTGACAGCGCTCCGAAAGTGCCTCCGTCAGCATGGAGCAAGCCGGATCCGGATAGAGCCGGAAGCTTTCCTCCTTCATTTCTTCAAGGGCGCGCCGGACGCCCGGAGCCGGGGGGTAAGGATTTTCGTTGGTATTCAGCTTGATCATCCCCGGTATGTCGGGCTGCTCTCCCGGTGTGTAGGGCACAACCCTTCTTATGTTTTCCTGCCATTTTTTCATAATTGTCTCCGCTTTTCTGTTCTTATCCTCCGGAAATCTTCTCTTTTGCAGCTATGCGCATTGCGATTTCCTACTATATTACTAGAGACTGCTCTTTCTTACAACCCCTTTTTCCACAAGAAATACGGGTTTATAAGATAACTTTGCCTTGCGCAGCCCTTCCTCGCCCATGTCCTCCTCCCGGTTGAGATAGGTAAAGCCGGCTCCCTCATGTTCCGCAAACTGCTGATTAATCATGGTGTAGGCTCCCTGAACATCGGCAAATGCTTTCTCTATGTGAACTACCAGTGTATCCTTTCCCACAGGCTCTCCAATGGTGAAGGCTACGATTTTTCCGTCCACCCGCAAGGCTCCGCCCCGCATTTCCAGTTCCTCGAAAAGACGGAGATAATTCAGCGCAACGCAGATCTCCGCATGCTTTTCCTCATCCTCCTCGCAGCCGTTCAGCTCTCTCCAACGCAGGCCCATCTGAAAACATTCCTCCAGATTGTCCTTTGTGACGGGCTCATAGCTCCAGTCCGGATAGAGGATCTTAAACTTATTAATATGATTCTTTTTGCTGTGGTATTTCTTTCCGGAAAGATTTATCAGTTTTTCCGTCTCGTACACATAATCTGCGTAATCCCGCTCATAACTGATGGTAAACATCCCCGGATAAAGCGTCTCAAGCCGGGCAAAATCCTCCTTTGTCACATTGTGAAGCTGAAAAGGGCGGTTTTTTTCTTCAAAATATGCCATCAAAGCATCCAGAGCCTGTTTTAAGCTCCCCGGCCCCACAGGAACCGTAAAGGACTCTTCCCCGGAGGTGCGTCCGAACACAAGCATGTCCTCCAAAATGGCAAAGCCCACGTCATAGTGGCGGGACCACAGATAAGTATTGGCAAAGGTCATCTCGCAGCTTCGTGTTTCCGCATAGCTTAAATAATGATTGATCTGCGCCCGGTCCTCTAATTCCGGCCGCTTCAGATTGATTTCCATAGTATTCTCCATTCCAGTTCCCTAATATCCCTTATAATGTACAAATCAGTTTCCAGGTGCGGGCTTCTCAAAGATATTCGCTGACTCGTAAAGCTGATAGTAAATTCCCTTTTTCTTCATCAGCGCTTCATGATTCCCTTCCTCCACAATCCGGTTGCCTGAAAGAACGAGAATCCGGTCGGCGCCGTGAATGGTGGTCAGACGGTGTGCGATGGTAAGAGTGGTTCTTCCTGCGGCCAGCTTGTCCAGAGATTCAGACACCAGATGCTCGCTTTCATTATCAAGGGCCGCCGTCGCCTCATCCAGAAGAAGCACCCGGGGCGCCTTCAGGAATACCCGGGCAATGCTGATTCTCTGCTTCTGTCCGCCGGAGAGCTTCACTCCCCGCTCGCCCACATAGGTGTCATAGCCGTCCTTAAGCTCCATAATAAAATCGTGAGCCCCCGCAAGCCTGGCCGCCTCCATTACTTCCTTCCTGTCTGCCCCCGGCCGCCCGTAGGCAATGTTTTCATAGACGCTTCCGGAAAAAAGATATACATCCTGCTGAACCACGCCCACGCTGCCACGAAGGCTCTCTAAGGTCACCGTCTTGATATTCTGCCCGTCCAGAAGGATCTCTCCCTCCGTCGGATCATAAAAGCGGGGGATCAGATTACAAAGGGTGGTCTTTCCGCCTCCCGACGGTCCCACCAGCGCCACTTTTTCTCCCGGGCGGATGGTCAGATCAATGCCGGACAGCACCGGGGTCTGATCGTCCGGATACTCAAAGGATACGTGACGAAAGGTAATTTCTCCCTCCACATGGGTAAGTGGTACGGCTCCTTCCTCGTCAAAAATGTCTACACTGGCATCCATTAGTTCCGTGAACCGCTCAATGCCTGTCATACCTCTCTGGAACTGCTCCGCAAATTCGATGATCCTGCGGATGGTGGCGATCAGCGTGGACACGTACATCACATAGGCCACCAGGTCTCCGGCGGTGATATATCCCTTGACGAGGAAAATGCCGCCCATCAGGACCACGATCAGGTTCATCAGCCCGTCAAAGGCGCGGGTGGAAGCCTGGAATGCGGCCATGTATTTGTAAGTTTCCTTCTTGATATCGTAGAATTTTACATTTCCCTTTTCAAACTTGTCAATCTCCACAGGCTCATTGGTAAATGCCTTCACCACCTTCTGGCCCAGAAGGCTGTCCTCAATGGAAGCGTTCAGCTCCCCGATCTGGATCCGCTGTTTGGCGAAGGCCCTTCTGCTGCGCTGGTTCAGTTTGATGCACACATAGGCCATGACCGGAACGATGATAAAGATCGCAAGGGTCAGCGGCAGGTTTACGGAGGAAAGGATCACAAAGGAGATCACCGCCTTGACCGCCGCAATGAAAAATTCCTCCGGGCAGTGGTGGGAAAACTCCGTCACATCAAACAGGTCGTTGGTGATCCGCCCCATGATCTGCCCCACCTTCGTATTGTTGTAATAGGTATTGGACAGCTTCTGCAGATGGGAATAGGCATCCCTTCTCATATCCGTCTCGATGGCGGCGCCCATGACGTGCCCCATATCCGCCATATAATAATTGGCCATGCAGTCGATGACCCGCAGCACCAGATAGAGCAGGGCCATCTTTCCTACCACGTCCACACTCAGCATCGCCAGATCCTGCATGCCGGTATTGGTGATAAACCGGATGATCATGGGAAGCACCATCTCGCAGAGCGTGGTAAGAAAGGCACAGAACAGATCCGCCGCAAGCACCCGGGTGTGGTTTTTATAATAGGGATAAAACCGCTGCATCAATTCTTTGGTCGTATATTCTTTTTGATCCGCTGACATAACATCCTCCATATGTATAGTTTACGATGCCCCGGGAATTGTTTCCGCAAAGGGCTGAGCTTTGTCAAGCCATAGACAGCAATGCGCCGTTTCCGCGGGCAGATCCCTATGGCTGATACCAGTGTATACGATATATGCGCTAAAAGCAACAGAAAATATATTTTAGGATTGAATGCCGTTTTCGTGATAGCTCTCATGGATACTTTATTGACCGGACGCCGTGCAGCAGGCGTGTGAACAGTAACCTCTCCTTTCCTGACATCCCCTTCGGCATTCAGACCGGGTTGATAAACGGCAGAAAAATTAGTATAATACAAATATGGACAGATAAATCCATATGCCGGAGGTAAAGAAAAATGACATTTTTTCAGGTGATGTGCGGCAATCTGCTCAGCTTGAGCGAGACCGCACTCTTTTTTGTCTGCGTATCATTTCAGCTTCTGGGGGAGATCCCCAACAAAACCAGAAAACAGAAATATAACATATTCTCTTCCCTGTTTCTGTTTGTTTTCTGGGTTTCGTTCCTTTCAACGGTTCTCTATAAAACAGGGGCATTTTACTGGGAACCTCACATCGGGAGAGTAATGATTGAATATATCCAGATCATCGGATATATGCTGGTGCTGCGTGTGATGTACAGAAAACCGTATGGAATCTGCATGGCAACGGCAGCTTTTCACAATCTTTTGTATCTGTTGGCCTGGAACTTCCAGGACTTTTTCGCTCCGAACAGGATCTACGACCTGGGAAATCCTGCGGAGCGGAGGGAATATCTGTTTTACGAATGGATTGCGACGCCTCTGGCTTTTATTCTGGTAGTCCTTCTTCTGAATAAAACAAGGGCCGGGAAAATATACAGGCAGTGGGAGAGCCAAAAGCTTCGGGGCGGGGTTCTGGTTTTTATGGCATTTTCCCCGATTGCGTCCCGGCTGCTGCAGGGACTGATCGAAAAAAGTGAAAGGTTCCAGGACTACAACCCCATGTCAACGATGCTCTTCATTCTGATCCTTTACCTGATCTTCGTATATGACGGGCGCAGGGAGCAGCAGAAAAAACGGATCGAAGAGCAGAATGTCAGCCTGCGGCAGCAGGAGGTTTACATCGAGAGCCTGGAAGGGCTTCAGAGGGAGGTGCGCCGGTTTCGGCATGATTTTAAAAATATGATGTCCGGCATGTACATGCAGGCAAAGGAAGGGGATCTGGAGGCCATCCAGTCCTACATACAGGAAATGACGTTGGATTTTGACATGCAGGTGGGCAGCCAGATCCGCATCATGAACCAGCTTGCCAATATCCGCGTGGCTGAGGTGAAGGGCCTCTTTCTGGAGAAGATCAAGGTCATGCAGGAGGAGGAGATCCACTGCGAGCTGGAGGTTTTAAAGCCCTTTGAAAAGACCGGGCTGCGCAGCACGGATCTGTGCCGCTGCCTGGGGATTCTGCTGGACAACGCCATGGAAGAGGTGCGCGGAAAAAAGGACGGTAAGATCCATGTGATGATCAGCAGCCAGAGCGGCTGTACGACGTTCCGTGTGAAAAATACAATGCATTCCAGTGTGGATTTCCACAAGATAGGGACACTTGGATATTCCACGAAGGGGGAGAACCGGGGGATCGGCCTGGCCAATTATAAAAAAATCCTGGAACGGTACGACCGGATTCTGCCGCTAACCACCATCCAGGACGGATTCTTTATCCAGGAGCTGAAAGTGCAGGAGTCGTAAAGGGGGATTGAACCGGCTTTCTCTCTTTTATCTGCGGGGAAAATCCGAAGCGTTCCGGTATTTGTGCAATTCAGGCATTCCCTTGCCCCATTCAGGCATTTTTTTACAGAAACAGAATACAGGCTGATAAAATAAGCATGTCGATTAGAAACAGATTAGAGGAACATATAAAAGGGAGGGCTAGATGATGTTTTCTAAAACAGAAAAACGACAGCTTATGATTTTCGTTGCAATCGCCTATGGGATTACCTATCTGCTGGGAATCCTGATGTGGTATGGGAGTATGAAACAGGTGGATTTGGCGCTGTTTGCCAATGCGCAGATGATGTATCCGGCGATGGGGGTGATGCTTGCATTTCTCCTGACCCGCAGGGAGGACACGGAGATGCCCAAGGCATTTTTCAGAAGCTTTACCGCAGTCACCATCCTGATGATCGTATGTACCGTGCTTTCCGTCCTGATGCCGGATCGGATGGCAGAAATGCCGGGAGGCACCGTGTCAGCGTGGCTGATAGCTGTGAATTATATTCAGATAGCCGGATGTATCCTGGGACTGATTTTCTTGCTTATATCCGGGAAAAAGAAACGGGCGGCTTATGGGCTGGGGTGGAAAAACTGGAAGCTTTCCGCTGCCTGTATCTTTCTGTTTCTGGGCCTGTATTTTTTACGGACAGCGATTGCCTATGCGGCCATGGGCGGGCTTTCCTATTTCTTTGACATTTTCAAAACTGCGGACGCATGGGTGCTCCTGGGAATCCTGCCGCTGAATTTCCTGCTCGGATACATCGCATTTTTCGGAGAGGAATACGGATGGAGGTACTACCTGCAGCCAATCCTCCAGAAAAAATTCGGGCTGAAAAAAGGAGTCTTGATCCTGGGCGTTGTATGGGGACTGTGGCATCTGCCGCTGGATTTCTTTTTCTACGTGACGCCGGATAAAGGACTCATTATGACCACAAACCAGATCATCAGCTGTGTGGGCCTGGGAATCTTCTTTGCCTATGCATATATGAAGACGGAGAATATCTGGGTGCCGGTGATCCTGCATTTCCTGAATAATAACCTGATCCTGGTCACATCCGGACAGTTCAGCGCGGATGTACTGCAGAACCAGAGCGTTTCCTGGGCGGATATTCCGGCAGCCCTCTTGCTGAACGGCGTGCTCTACGGGGTGTTTATACTGGCGAAGCCGTTCCGGGAGAAGAAAGAGGAGAGTGTCAGCCTTGATGCAGGGCAGTCGAAGGGAATGGCTGTGTAGAACGGTTTAGAAAAAAATAGATTGTTCCTTTCCTGTTGTCAGAAAACGAATTTGAAGATATAATAAAAATGGAACAATATCTTACCGTACCCATATTACAAATGACAACGAAGAAAGGCTGGTGAACATTATGGGCGGAACAGTTATTGAGACGGAATCTGAAAAGCTGATCCGTAAAGGAAAAACCGAGGGAAAAGTCGAAGGAAAAGCCGAGCAAATCATTGAAATGGGACAGGAGTTTGGTCTGGACGATGCCGACATTCTGAGGCGGCTCCAGGAAAAGATCGGCTTGTCCCTGGAAACGGCGGCCGCCTATTTAGAGTGGTATGGAAAACAGCTTGTGTAGGCATACAGCGGATTTTGAATAAGGGAAACCTGAAAAATCCGCTGTCAACAGAACTTCCTATGTGCCTGCAGGACAAAAGAATCAGGAGACAGGATAACCATGGAGACAAAAGACCTTATACTGGGGAAAGCAAAATATGAGGACTGGAAGGCGATGTACCGCAATGTCTGGTCCAGGCCGGAGACGGCGGAATATATGAAGTGGAAGGTGACGCCTGACGAGGACGCGGCCAGAGAGCGGATCAAGAGGACGATCACCTGGCAGGAGTCCCGGGATTCCTGGCTGGTCTATGAGAAGAGCAGCGGGCAGGCTGTCGGTTTTGCCGGCGTAAAGGAAGTGAGGCCGCATATCTATGAGGAGACCGGCATAGCCCTGGGGCCGGAGTATGTCGGCAAAGGGTATGGGAAACAGATCCTGAAGCGTTTACTGGAATACTGCGCCTCTCTGGGCGGGGAGGAATTTTATTATTCTGCATACGCAAAAAACCTGCCTTCAAAGGCGCTGGCATTATCCTGCGGGTTTGTTTACTGGCATTCAGAGCAGAAAACAGATGAGCGGAATGGGAGGACATATGTACTGGAGACCTACAGAAAGACTCTGAAACTGACAGAGGACGGGGAATGTGATGCCGGATGAGGCTTTCATGTATTGCCTGGAGCAGCCGGCCAAGGGATGTAATATGTAAGAGAGAGGACTGTATAATATGCTCCATATACCATACAGCCTTCTGTTGCTGTGTGTATGCCTCCTGCCAGCCTGCGGGCGTGAAAAAAATGCCCTCTGTTTTCTGGCAGGTTCTTTTTTCTGTCATTTTTCAGGTATGAAAAAAAATCCGCAGCTTTTCCACTGCGCTTTTTTCAATCCTGGACACATAAGACCTTGAGATCCCGAGCTGCCGGGCGATTTCCCTCTGGGTATATTCTTCCCCGTTGTACAGGCCGTACCGCATTTTCAACACCAGCTTTTCACGCTGGGAGAGTTCATTTTCCACCTTCTCGTACAGCTTCTGAATATTCTCTTTCAAATAGAGCCGTTCCGGCACATCCTCCTCCTCCGTTTCAATGATATCATACAGCTTGATCTCGTTCCCTTCCCGGTCGGTGCCGATGGGCTCATACAGAGAGATCTCCCTGCTTGTTTTTTTCCGGGAGCGGAGGTACATGAGGATTTCATTGTCAATACATTTGGAGGCGTATGCCGCCAGGCGGTTTCCTTTTTCCGCGTTAAAGGTAGCCACGGCCTTGATCAGCCCGATGGTTCCGATGGAGATCAGGTCCTCCTGGTCCTCTTCCAGGTACTGGTATTTTTTGATCACATGTGCGACGAGCCGTAGATTCCGTTCGATCAAGATATGTTTTGCCTGAAGGTCTCCTTCCGTATATTTCTGGATGTAATATTTCTCTTCCGAAGGAGTGAGGGGATTGGGAAATGATTTCAAGACGACACCTCTTGGCACATTTGATATAGTTTATGTGGAAAAGTGGAAATTTGTGCTTTTCCATCGAAAATAAGGACAAAAAGGTTGACAACTGACCATCAGATGGGATATGATAACACACATCAAGCAGCGCTTTCTGCGCTGAGCAATCCGGCCGTTTCGGTCAAGATTCATCAACTTGTGGTAACTGAAAACAGCGATCAGCAGTGGGGACATTCTGTCTTATGGGAATTTCGGCCCGCAAACTGGCGGTATTTAAAGGTAAGGACCGTAAACCGCGGATGCCTGGTCGCAGGGGCTTTCATAGGTATGAAAAAAAGAAAGGAAGTGTGTGAATGAGTTTCAGCACAGTATTGTCTGCGTCCATGTTTGGAATGAAAGTGGAATTTGTCCATGTGGAGGCGGATGTAAGCAACGGCCTTCCGGGGTTTCAGATGGTGGGATACCTGTCATCGGAGGTGAAAGAAGCGGCCGAGCGGGTGCGCACGGCGATTAGAAATTCCGGCCTGGATTTTCCGGCAAAAAAGACGGTCATCAACTTAGCGCCGGCGACTATGAAAAAACGGGGAGCGGCCTTTGACCTGCCCATTGCGGTGGGGATCTTATTATCCCTTGGAAAGCTGGATTCTGCAAAAGTCCGTTCCATGCTGATCGTAGGTGAACTGAGCCTGGACGGCAAGGTCCGCAAAGTACCCGGCATCCTGCCGATCCTGGCAGAGGCAAGGGCAGCAGGGATACAGACCTGTATGGTGCCTCGTGTAAATGCGGCGGAAGGGGCGCTGATCGAAGGGATTGACGTGATCGGCGTGGAAAGCCTGGAGGAAGCCTGCGGATATCTGAGCGGAACGCTGTGCATCACGCCGGCCCCCTATCCCGTGCAGGAGCACGCAGGGCAGCCGTCCCATGGCCTGGACTACGCGGACATCTGCGGGCAGGGAGCGGTGAAGCGGGCGGCGGAGGTGGCGGTTGCAGGAGGGCACAACCTGCTTCTGGTGGGCCCTCCCGGAAGCGGAAAATCCATGACCGCCCAACGGATTCCTACCATATTTCCGCCCATGACCCTGGAGGAAAGCAGGGAAGTCACGAAGGTCTACAGCATCCTGGGACTGCTGGACAGCGAACGGCCGCTGATCCGGGAGCGCCCCTTTCGGAGCGTCCATCACACATCCACCAAGGCCGCCCTTGCAGGAGGCGGAAAAGTGCCGGTTCCGGGGGAGATCAGCCTGGCACACGAAGGCGTCCTGTTTCTCGATGAGCTTCCGGAGTTTCAGAAAAATGTGCTGGAGGTGCTGCGGCTGGAGGATCACCAGGTGCGGATCACCAGAAGCCAGGGCAATTACCTGTTTCCGGCGAATTTTACCCTTGTGGCCGCCATGAATCCCTGTCCCTGCGGCTGCTATCCGGATATGAACCGATGTACCTGCACGCCCGGACAGATCCAGCATTATCTGGGAAAATTAAGCCAGCCTTTCCTGGATCGGATGGATATCTGCGTGGAAGCGCCCCGGGTAGAATATGAATCTCTGAAAAAAGGGAGGCAGGAGGAATCCTCTGCCGAGATCCGGGAGCGGGTGTGCCGTGCCCGGGAGATTCAAAACCATCGGTACCGGGGCACGGACATCCTGACCAACGCCATGCTCGGCGTCCGGTAGATGGAGCAGTGGTGTACGCTGGGGGAGGCCGGGGAACGGCTGATGAGGCAGGCATTTTCCAGGCTGGGGCTGACTGCAAGGACATACCACAAGATCCTGAAGGTAGCCCGCACCATCGCAGATCTGGAGGGGGAGGCGCAGATCCTGGAGAAGCATTTAAAAGAGGCGGTGGGATACCGCGCGCTGGACAAAAAGTATTGGGGGAGATAGCATGGATCAATATGAATACTGGCTGTCCGCGCTTTCCATTTCGGACCGCAAAAAAATGATGCTGCACGCGTACATGAAATCCGCAAAGGGTGCTTATTATATAGAAGAAACAAGTTTGCACAGGTTTCAGTTCTTAAATGAAACAGACCGTAATACAATGAGTCAGGCGAAAAAAATATGGGATCTGCAGGGGGAATACGACGGCCTTGTGAAAAAACAGATCCGCCTTTTCACCTGCTTTGATCCGGAATATCCGAAAAAGCTGGCGGACATCCCGGACAAACCCTACGCCCTTTATGTCAAAGGAAATCTGCCCGACGAGCGGCTCATGAGTGTTGCGGTTGTGGGGGCGAGAAG